>Ga0233444_10006229_pt1 | contig 10694 bp, 6 predicted proteins | sample SI_124_October20_6_FD_182792 | JGI IMG/M metagenome (GOLD analysis project Ga0233444, IMG submission 182792) | Seawater microbial communities from Saanich Inlet, British Columbia, Canada - SI_124_October2016_10_MG | ecosystem: Environmental > Aquatic > Marine > Inlet | place: Canada: British...
TATAAACCAGCCTTTTGATCAAATAATCCCCCAACTTTTAAAAAATAAATATGATTTGATTTTTTTTGACGGGAACCATTCTAAAGAAGCTACGTTAAGATATTTTTATTGGCTAGTAGAGCACACTAACGAAGATTCAATTTTCATTTTTGACGATATTTATTGGTCTAGCGATATGAAACAAGCTTGGGAAGAAATTTGCAATTTTGATAAAGTAATACTTAGTCTAGATATATTTTCACTAGGCATAGTTTTTTTTAAAAAAAACAGGGAAAAAGAGCATATAAAGTTAGTTCATAGAAGTAATTTTTATTGAACTATAAAACACATTTTAATGTTTATAATTTGTCCTGAAATCTAGAGTTTAATTACGCTGTTGAATTATCATTGTAATCAAAATGGTATTTAGACTTAATAATTTCATTTCAACTTCCATACTTCTTGGAATTGTATTTTTATTCTCAACTTGTAATTCTGACAATACAAATAACCAGGAATTAAGTCAGGATTCTATTAAGCAAAATGAAGAAGTTGAAATATTTAAAAAAATACAGGGGTTCAGCCTTGAAAATTTTAAAATTGACAGCAGTTCGGTAAAAAACGGACAGAGTTTTAGCGAGATTTTACAAAGTTTAAATATTTCCTACGACCAAATTTATAGTTTAGGTAATGATTTTAAAGAAATTTATGATATTAGAAGAATATATCCTGGAGATAAATACTATACCATCTTCAATCCCGATAGCAATAAATTTTCCAATTTAATTTACCAGCATTCACTTACTGAAAAGGTAGTTATGAGTTTTTTAGATTCATTGAACATTACCGTTATAAAAAGTCCTGTTGAGACAAGAATTCAAAAAGCATCTGGAACAATATCTTCTAGTCTATGGCAAAGTTTTATCGACAATAAATTAAGTCCTGCATTGGTCTCCAAAGTTGCTAGTTTGTACGCTTGGACAATTGATTTTTTTGATATTCAATCTGGAGATAACTATAAAATAATTTTTGAATCTAAATATGTAGAGAATAAATTTATTGGTGTTGGAAATATTAAAGCCATTTTATTTAACCACAAAGGAAGAGACTTCTATGCATTTAGATATTTGTCAAAATCTAAAAAGGTTGAAAGTTATTTTACAGAATCTGGAGAAAGTATGCAAAGGGCGTTACTCTCAGCACCTTTAGAGTATGTAAGAATATCCTCCAAATTTTCTAATAGAAGATTGCATCCAATTAAAAAGATTTACAGACCTCACCATGGGGTAGATTATGCAGCTCCATCAGGTACAGATGTGGTCTCAACAGGAGACGGAAAAATAATATTTGCTGGCAGATCTGGTGGTGCTGGAAATATGATTAAGATAAAACATTCTTTCGGAAACGTGGTTACTAAATACTTACATTTATTAAGATTTGCAAAAGGTATTAAGGTGGGTAAATATGTTGAACAGGGAGAGAAAATTGGAGAAGTAGGAAGTACGGGTTTAAGTACTGGTCCACATTTAGACTATCGAGTATATATAAATGGTAAAGCTAAAAACCCACTTAAACTAAATGTGCCAAGTAAAGATCCTATTGCTGAAAATTTAAAGTCAAAATACTATCTAGATATAGCAGAAATAAAAGCAACTCTTGATAGCATAAGTCTTGAGTAAATTAAAAACTTTTCAACTTATATGGTAATTCGTATAATTAAGTATATCGTTTCAATATTAGCTTTAATAATTCTATTGGTATTTGGAGTTTTATTTTCTGTGATAAAATTATACGATAAAGAGATTAAAGAAATTGCATTGAAACAGATAAATAATCAGCTTATCTCCCCAATGATTATTCAAGATATAGAATTAAGTGCTTTCAATTATTTTCCTGCAATCTCATTGCAATTTTCTAATCTTTTAATTAATGATCCTTTAGCTAAAGAAGATACTTTACTCTTTGCAAAGAGTGCCTTTCTAAATTTTGATGCTTATGATTTAATTAATGAAAAATACATAGTTAGAAAATTAGTATTAAAAAATGGGAGTTTTGGAGCCAAAATTAGTGCAGATGGGAAAGAGAATTTCGACGTATTTGTTTCTAGAAATAAAACTGAAAACAAAAACTTTAAGTTTTCTTTAGACCAACTTACTCTTAAAGATTTTTCAATAAATTACCAAAATATTCCCTTAAGTCTAGAATATGATTTCACTATTTCAGATTCAAAATTGAAAGGCCAATTCTCTAACAAAGAATACGATTTAAATATAATTTCCAGTATGTCCGTAAATAAATTCGATTTGGAAGGTGTAAATTATATTAGCTCCAAAAACGCGAATACAGAAGTTATTTTACATGTAAAAAATGATCCTTTTTCCTTAAAAATAAAAAAGGGAAAACTAAAAATAGCAGATATGAATTTCTTTTTAGAGGGGGATTATAAAAGCTCAAAAAAAGACTTGATAAATCTAAATATAAAAGGAAACCAAATTAAAATATCTGAAATATTTAGTATTCTACCTTTAGACTATGCCAGTATAAAAACTAAATATAGCTCTGAAGGAATATTCAATTTTGATGGAAATCTAAATGGAGAAATGAATAACAAGCAGCCTCTTACTTTCTTTGTCAATTTCAATGCTAAAAATGCAACTTTGAAAGACAATCTCAATAATATTCATTTAGAAAAAATTGATTTAAGTGGATCATTTAATAACAAAGAACAAAAACTTAAAATAATAAATTTTTCAGCTCTCATTAATGAAAAAATAATGAGTGGAAATTTAGAGGTTAATAATTTTAACGAGCCTACTTATTTTTTAAAAATAGATGGGTTATTTGATTTAAATAAAATTCCTTTTTTCACAACTCTTGAAGATTTTTCCTTGGAAGGAGAAACTGCTATTGAAATAGAAACAAAAATCACTACAAAAAACGATAAATTAATTTTTGAGAATTTAGATGGAATGTTAGTTAGTAAAAAAATTAAAATAGATTATTTGCCACAAGCAACCCATTTAGAATTAAATGAATTTGAAGCTGACATTACTAGAAAAAATATGGACATTACAGTTCAAAGCTCCTTTTTTAATGAAGATGAATTTTCAATGAATTTAAATTTCATGGACTGGAATAAATTGTTTCAATCTGAAGCCAAAAAAATTAAATTTAATTACGACCTAAAATTTGATAAATTTCATCTAGATGATTTCTTAGAAATATTTGATTCTAAGGATTCTTCCAATTCAGATTATCAAATAGATTTGGAAGGGGCTATAACTGCCAGTGAACTTTATTACGATAATTTAAAGTTTTCCAATGTTGTCTCAAAAAGACTCAAAATCAATAAATCACTAGAGATTAAAAATTTATTAATGGAGTCTTATGATGGAGAGATTTTATTAAATATCTATAATGCGGATTTAAGTAGTGACAATCAAAACTGGTTTATAGACGGCGAATTATCAAATTTAAATATTAAACAGTTAATGAAATCATTTAACGATTTTGATCAAGATTATATAAAAAACGAACATATTTCAGGTAGTATTTCAAGTGATTTTAATTCGAAATTAATTTTTGATCCTTCAAACAATTGGGATTTTCAAAACTCTTCTATTGAATCCAAAAATACCTTTAAAGATATTGTACTTTTAGAGTATCCTTTTTTATACGACATTCTAAAAGTTTTTGAAAATAGTGTTATTACAAGAAATATAATTGATATAAATCATTACGAAAAAAATCTTCATAAAGTAGCATTTAAAGATTTTAAATCCACTGTAATTTCATCAAATGGAACAACAGAAATTGATAAAACCAATTTTGAAAATGATGTTTTAGATTTTTCTTTTTTTGGAAATTATAATCTTGAAAACCAAGTGGACTATCACTTAAGTTTTAATTGGGCTGACATAGTTAGAAAAAAGAAATCAAAATCTGACATTGTTCAAGAAAATCCAATTAAAGGGAAGCAATTATTTTTAAAAATATCGGGACCTGTTGAGGATTTAAGTTATGGCTTTGACAAGGCAGAAATTAAGAAAGAAAGAAAAGAAATAATTTCTAATGAAAAAGAAACAATTAAAGAAATTATAAAGGGAGATTACCAAGAAGAGGAAAAAAAGAGTGAGGTATTTGAATTAGAACAAGAAACATTAATAAAAGACACTATTCAAGAGCTTAAAGCCCTTCAAAATCTAAAAACAAAAAAGAAAAAGGACTCTTCTAAACTAGATAAATTTTTAAAAAAGCTTGGAGTTGAAGAACCAGAAAAGAAAAAACCAGAATTCGAAATTGATCAATAAGAAATCTCCCCATTATTGAGTAAAATAATTTGACCGTTTACTTTTTTCCTACAATGCCATTTTTTGTCTTTAGACTTGCTTTCTGTTCTTATAATCCCATTCCAATTTTTTGATGGACTATATATTCTCCCACTATCAACTATGATTTTACTATTTTTTTCTAAAACTATAATACCTTTTTTTGGCATTAATAGATTCTTGGTAATAGTAAGAGTCTTATTTTTTTTAACGATTATGGTTCCTTTAGATAAAATATTTTTTTCCCAATTAGTATTTTTTTTAACTACAATTTCAGAACTATTTGACATTAAATTATTGGTGGTTAGACTCAACTCATTTATGGTTGAATATCGTTGGTGAATATACCCAATTTGCATAGGGGACAAGTAATTCCTACATAGATTGTAGCCCATAATATTATTACTAACATCTTTAGAATTACAGTTGACCCAACCAAATTTATCTTTTTTTGGAAGGTCTGAAAATTGTGGAGTATTGGTATGTCTTAAGCCAATGCAGTGGCCCAATTCGTGTGCTGTTAACTGTGCTGTTGCATACCTTCCATTCTCCAGAAATTTTGATACATTCAAATAGAAAGGGGATGGTCCACATCCAAATGCTGGAACAGGACTTGAAGCACCAGTATAAAAGACATGCAAAAAATCTTTATTTTCATTTGTAAATCTTACCCAGTTATCCTTATTGCAATTTTTGTCAACTTTCTTAAAATAGCTTATAATTCCCACTCCTTGCTCTGACACGCTTAAGGTTTCTTTAATATATATAACGGTATTTCTCCCTTCTTTTTTTGCGTGTAAAGTATGCAATATGCCATTATTAGAATTTGTACCAAATACTTTTAAACTATCTAATATGGGTCTAAAATTATTTTTAACTCCTTTTATAGTAATTGTATTGGAATCTGCATTAATTTCTAAAATTTCTAACCACCTATTGGTGTCTTTTTCCATAATAATTTCCATTCTTTCCCATCCATTACTGTCTATGTGGTATGAAATTGTGTCTACTAAAAATCGTATTCTTGAATCTATAATATATGGTTTTTCGTTATTGGAATTTTTTCTTGAAGGAGGCTTTAAATTGCTGTAAATTTTATTAATCCATTGAAATTGCTCCTCTATAAAATGGGATGAATCTTTGGTAATATTTTTGGGGCTTTCCGTAGATTGTTGTAGTACATGCACCCATACTTTTATTTCTAAAATGGGATGAGAACTAAATTCGCAAGTATCAAAAGGTATGTAGCTTTCTAAATGATTATTTTGACCAAATATAAACCCTGGTAATAGGAACAATATTTTAAATATAAATTTCATTTAAATAGACTGAATTTAACTATAATGATACAGTTTTGTTTTTTTAATAGTTTGCAAAATCTTCCTTTTCTAATCAATTTAACCATAAATAGCATTTGCAAATTTTATATTTTACTATGTAAACACTATATTTTTATCTTCTTATTTGCACAATAATGTTTAAAAATATAATTTCGCTGTCCTAAAAATCAATTCTTTAAAATTATGGAATCATTTGTTATTTATTTACCTATTGTATTATCGTTAGTAGGACTATTATATATGCTGGTTAAAAGAGCATGGGTTATGAAGCAAGATGCCGGAGACGGTAAAATGAAAGAAATTTCAGACCATATCTATGAAGGAGCATTGGCATTTCTAAATGCGGAATATAGGTTGCTGGCAATATTTGTATTTGCTGCAAGTATTATTCTGGCTGGTGTTTCATTTTTGGTTCCATCTACTCATATTTTAATTGTAGTTGCTTTTATAATTGGTGCTATTTTTTCTGCTTTTGCAGGTAATATGGGTATGAAAATAGCTACTAAAACCAATGTAAGAACTACTCAGGCTGCACGAACAAGTTTGCCTCAAGCATTAAAAGTTTCTTTTGGTGGTGGTACAGTCATGGGATTAGGTGTTGCAGGATTAGCAGTATTGGGATTAACTTCTTTCTTTATATTATTTTACCAAATGTTTATGGGTGGAGTTTGGTCTGCAGAAACTGGTATTTCTGATATGACCATGGTATTGGAAACTTTAGCAGGTTTTTCTTTAGGAGCTGAGTCTATTGCATTATTTGCAAGAGTTGGTGGAGGGATTTATACAAAGGCCGCTGATGTTGGTGCAGATTTGGCTGGAAAAGTTCAAGCAGATATTCCAGAAGATGATCCAAGAAACCCAGCTACTATAGCTGATAATGTTGGAGATAATGTTGGAGATGTTGCTGGAATGGGTGCTGATTTATTTGGATCTTATGTTGCTACAGTTTTAGCAGCAATGGTTTTAGGAAATTATATCATCAAGGATATGGGAGGAATTATTGAGGATGCTTTTGGTGGTATTGGTCCAATATTATTACCAATGGCAATTGCTGGTGTTGGTATTGTTATCTCTCTTATAGGAACTTTCTTCGTGAAAATATCTTCAAACGATGCTAAAGAATCTGAAGTTCAAAAAGCCTTAAATATTGGAAATTGGGCATCCATCTTAATGGTTGCCATATCTTGTTTCGTATTATGTAAATACATGCTTCCTGAAACAATGCAAATGAATTTCTTTGGAGAAGGTCTTCAAGACATTTCATCAATGAGAGTTTTTTATGCTTGTTTAGTTGGATTGGTTGTAGGTGCTGGAATTTCTGCATTTACAGAATATTACACTGGATTAGGGAAAGCACCGATTTTAAAAATTGTTCAGCAGTCTAGTACAGGAGCTGGAACTAATATTATTGCAGGATTAGCTACTGGTATGATATCTACTTTTTCATCTGTTCTTTTATTTGCTGTTGCAATTTGGATGTCTTATGCATTTGCTGGGTTTTATGGAGTTGCTTTGGCAGCTTCTGCAATGATGGCTACTACTGCAATGCAGTTAGCTATTGACGCCTTTGGTCCAATTGCTGATAATGCTGGTGGAATTGCTGAAATGAGTGAGCAAGATCCAATTGTTAGGGAACGTACTGATATTTTAGATGCTGTTGGAAATACGACTGCAGCAACTGGAAAAGGTTTTGCTATTGCTTCTGCGGCATTAACATCATTGGCGCTATTTGCAGCTTACGTAACTTTTACAGGGATTGATGGAATAAACATTTTTAAAGCACCTGTTCTTGCTATGCTTTTTGTAGGTGGAATGGTCCCTGTTGTTTTTTCAGCGTTAGCGATGAATGCTGTTGGAAAAGCTGCAATGGAAATGGTTAATGAGGTTGTTCGTCAGTTTAAAGAAATCCCAGGAATTATGGAAGGAACCGGCAAACCAGAATACGATAAATGTGTAGATATTTCTACCAAGGCATCTTTGAAAGAAATGATGCTTCCAGGACTATTAACTATTGGATTTCCAATTTTAATAGTACTCGTAGGAAAGTTGGCTTATCCATCCAACAATTTATTAGTAGCTGAAATGCTAGGTGGCTACATGGCAGGAGTGACTGTTAGTGGAGTTCTTTGGGCTATTTTTCAAAACAATGCTGGTGGTGCTTGGGATAATGCAAAAAAATCTTTTGAAGCAGGTGTTGAAATTAATGGTGAAATGACCTATAAAGGTTCTGAAGCCCATAAGGCTGCAGTTACTGGAGATACTGTTGGAGATCCTTTTAAAGATACTTCTGGACCATCAATGAATATTTTAATCAAATTAACTTGTTTAATAGGATTGGTAATTGCCCCAATTTTGGGCGGTAGTCACCAGAACAATGATCATACTGATAAAACAGCTATTGAAAATAAAAATCAAAAAGATTGTAAAATGAAGTGCTGTGCAAAAAATGATAAAGAGGTATCGGTACTTGTTGATGTGAATAAAAAGGAAACTGATTCCTCAAGTGTTAGCATAGTTAGTATTATATCTCTTAGTGGACAAGACACAGTTGCCAATAATGAAATTACTATAATTGGAATTGATTTGAACTTAGATTCCATAATAGAAGCTGAAAAAACAAATGCAATGAATATTGTATCTTCAAGTTCTAAAATTGTTAAAGATTGTAAAAAACCTTGTTGTAAAGGCTGTAAGGCAACTGACACCCTTGGCTTAGCTGTTTCGTGTCTTGCTGATCATTCTTGTTGTAACCCAAACTTTAATTAAATTCAATAGAATTTTAAATATTATGATAATCTAATCACAGATTTCATTTAATTTTAATCCGGTTTTTACCGGATTTTTCATTTATGAATATAGCTATTGACATAGGAAACTCGAGGATTAAAGTTGCTCAATTTAAAAACCAACAACTTTTAAATGTTTTTTTCTACAGTAAAGACAACATTATAAATGAATTGGAAAAGCTCACCTTTAAAAATGGAATAATTTCAAATGTTGGAAATAATAAGTTGGAGCAAAAATTATTGACAACTTTCCCAAATTTAGTTCTTATGTCACACGAATTAAATTTCCCAATTATTATAAAATATAAATCTGCAATTTCTTTAGGTCATGACAGAATTGCAAATGTAGTTGGGGCTTACAATACTTTTCCAAATAGAAATAACCTTGTGATTGATGTTGGCACTTGTATTACCTACGATTTTATAAATAAATCTAATGAGTACTTAGGAGGAGGTATTTCACCAGGATTTAATTTAAGGATGAAGGCTCTAAGTAGTTTTACAGAAAACTTGCCAAGGGTAAATTTTAAAATCAAAACCACACCGTTAATTGGGACAAACACCGAGGAATCTATGGAGAGCGGAGTAATTAATGGAACTATTAATGAAATCATTCAAAATATTTCTGATTATGAACAATTACACCCTGAAATCAACGTTATATTGACAGGTGGAGATACTACTTTTATAAAATCAATTGCATCAACAAAAAAAAACAGCATCTTTGCAGATGAAAATTTAACATTAAAAGGCTTAAATACCGTTTTAATATATAATGCTTAAAAAGTTTTTTCTATATATATTTTTCCTTACTACTCTTGCTTGTATTAAGGGACAAGTTTTAAATACTTCTCCTTTTTCTAGGTACGGAATAGGCGAAATTAATACCATTCAATCTGCACATTATTTTGGGTTTGGAAATATTACTTCTCCAAGTTCAGAGCCACAATATATTAATATAAATAATCCAGCTTCTTACGCTTCTTTTTTAAAGTATAATCCCATATATAATGTTTCTCTTGCAGGAAAATCTGCTTTATATAATTCTAATTATAACAATAAGCAAACTACGTCTTCAGGAAACAATTTTGGGCTAAATAATTTATTTATGGGACTTCCAATTACTAAGAATTGGGGTTTGGTTTTTGGAATAACTCCTATATCTTCTCAAGGATATGAAGTCAGTAGTACAGTTCCTTTGGACACCTCTACCGTATCTTATATTTTTAAAGGAGACGGATCCGTTAATAGATTACTTATTGGAAATGGTTTTAACATTCTTAACAAGGGGGACACAACAAGAATATCTTTAGGACTTAATTGTTCTTACTTATTTGGAAACCTAGATAGAACAAGTACAGTTGTTTATAACAATTCCAATGATTACAACTCTAGAATCCAATATCGATCTTCATTAAGTGGTTGGGGATTTGATGTTGGTCTTCAAATTTTCAAAAGATTCAAAACAGCATCTAATAACAAACTTTTTTTTAATCTAGGTGTCAACTATTCTTTGAGTTCTGATATCACTACGGACAATGATTTCTTTGCATATACATTTAAATATAATTTTAGTGTACAAGAATTTCCAAAAGATACTTTAGCTATGGAAAATGAAAATTCTAATATGGTTCTCCCCGAAAAATTAGAATTTGGGTTGTCGATTGGCAAAGTATACAAAAACAAAAGAAGGTGGGATTTTGGCGCTCAATATAGCTCTATAGATTGGACAAAATTTCAGGATAACTCTAAATATTCTTCCCAGAGTGATTACCCGATGGGTGCTTATTCGAGAATTTCTTTGGGTTATAGATTGTCTCCTAACTTAGATTGGTCTAATACTAATAAATCACTTTTGAGTAAGTCTACGTTTTCCATTGGAATACACCAAACACAGTCTAAAATAATTGTGGATGAGAATTCATTAATACAAAATGGCATAAATTTTGGAGTATCTATACCATTGCTAAGTTCGAGATCGCTTTCAAGAGTTAATTTTGGAGTTGAGTTCGGAAAACTTGGCGATTTAACAATTAATAAAATTGAAGAGAATTATATAAAGTTTTCATTAGGGTTTTCACTTGGCCCTGACACAAGATATGATCGTTGGTTTAGAAAAAGAAAGTATGATTAATAAAAAAAACATGAACAAATTATATACATCCATAGTTTACCTATTGTTATTTACAACAATTTCTTCACAGGACTGTTTTCAAGCAAGCAAAGCTAACTGGGGAGAAGATAGTTTAGAATGCAGAAAA
>Ga0233444_10006241_pt1 | contig 10687 bp, 4 predicted proteins | sample SI_124_October20_6_FD_182792 | JGI IMG/M metagenome (GOLD analysis project Ga0233444, IMG submission 182792) | Seawater microbial communities from Saanich Inlet, British Columbia, Canada - SI_124_October2016_10_MG | ecosystem: Environmental > Aquatic > Marine > Inlet | place: Canada: British...
AATCGCGAGTGCCGCTGTGCTGCCGTTGGATATGAAGGCCGCTGCAAATATAGTAAAAAGAGAGAATACAAAAACAGCTAAAGCAATTGGTATTAATCCAGCTGCAAGATGTACGACTGTGAAGCCTGCTGGGACGACATCTCTGGCATTAGGAACTTCATCTGGTATTCACGCATGGCATAATGATTATTATACACGTAGGATCAGAGTTGGTAAAAATGAATCTATGTATAAGTATTTGTCTACTAATCATCCTGAGTTGATTGAAGATGAATTTTTCAGACCTCATGATACTGCAGTAATTAGTATACCTCAGAAAGCACCTAAGAATTCTATATTAAGACATGAATCACCATTTGACTTACTTGAAAGAATAAAGAAGGTTGCTACAGAGTGGGTTAAGCCAGGTCATAGAAAAGGATCTAACACTCATAATGTTTCAGCTACTGTTAGTTTAAAACAAACAGAGTGGGATCAAGCAGGTGAATGGATGTGGAAAAACAGAGACCATTACAATGGTTTATCTGTGTTACCTTATGATGGTGGCACATATACTCAAGCTCCGTTTGAAGATATAAGCAAAGTACAATACGACATGGCAATGAAGCATCTTAAAGATATTGATCTTAGTAAGATTGTTGAAACAGAAGATGAAACAGATCTTGCTGGCGAAATAGCTTGTGGTGCAGATGGATGTGAAATAAAATGATAGCATCAGCTGTATACGGGTTTGTTGCTGCAATACTGGTTCTTGTAATAACATTTATGGTAATAATACTAACTAGTCGGTTTGCACAAGCCGGCTATGGTATTATGTACGGAAGTTTATTTATAAAAATGGTAACTTTATCTGCATTTACTTTAGCAGTTAAACCTCATTTAGGTGATTCTATAATATATGCAGCTATTATTTTAATAAGTATAATGTTCTCTAATGTTTATCTTATAATAAAAATAAAACAATGAGAAAATTAGCAATAATAGGTGGTATAAGCCTAGCTAGCTTTGCAGCTGGCAATATGATTGTACACAAACAAAAAATCAATTTAAATCCTAATACTTTAGCTATAGCTAGTGGAGGTTTTATATTTGCTTTTGGTATTACTTATAGATTCTAAAATTAAAATTATGTGTGAAAACTGTCCGGGCGGATTTTGCCCATGGTGTTAAATAATAAAAGGGGAGGTCATTACGACTTCCCCTTTTTGGTTACAGGAACTTTGGGTATGGTGCCCAGTATTTTATTGTTCCTTATTTAAATAGTTTTTACGTATTTTTTCTTTTTTATTTTTCTTTTCTTTTTAGTATTATTAGATTTATCCATTATACTCCATTCAGGCCATCCAGATAACATAGCTACTTTCTGCCACCAATCAGACTCATCTGACAAAGCTGCTTGTATATTTTCACCTTTAGAATATAACCTATCTAATGGTACGTTAGTGGTAGCAGATACTACTTTAGATAAAGACTTGTAAGCTGGATTATCAACGCTAAACCCTTTTTCATAAATCTCTTCTCTACGAGCTTTACTATCAAAAGCCCATGCAGCTTGTTTTAGTTTAGATATTTTAGAACTTATTGGTGGAGAAAATTGCATCAACTTCCAAACTGAATCCACGTACTCAGGTCTGTCTCTTCCAGATCTTTCATAAATATCCATTAAAAAGTTTTTAATAACTGACACAGCTGCTCCACCTACTCCTAAACCTCTTAGTTGAGAATCTAGCATGCCATTAGCTACTTTAACATATTTAGCCTCTTTTTTATCATCATCTTCGTCATCATCTCCAAATCCTAAAGCAAACACAGCTTGTTGTAGCATGTTAAATATCATATTTTGTACAAATGTATAATATATTATTTTACTTATGTTAGATTTTGCGTCTCCTCTACCGTTTATTAAATCTTGATAAGCTCTTTTAGTTAATCTACCATATTGCATAGGTGTATTTTGAAAAGCTAATATTAACCTACCTAGCACACTTGACTGTTGTTGAGATATTTTACTTGGATCAGACGACTGTTGAGACTCTTCAGCAACCTCCCTAAATTCTAATAATGCTTGAGCTTCTGCGTCACTTAAAGAAACTCCTTGAGAAACTAAATCATTAATTCTATTTCTAAAAAAAGTAGCGCCTCCAGAAGCTATAGCAAAACTATCAGCTATCTGAGTAGGTAAAAAACCTTTTTGTAATAAGTAACTAATAGCAGCTTTAGCTTTATTTTTACTTGTAGCAGCAGCATTTGTTATCTCAGATTCATTTATATCTATTTTTTGACCATTACGTCTATCAATTAGGTAGTCTGAGTTCATTAACTTAGAAAAATCTTTCCAATATTGTTTCTGGTTAGCGAATGCTTTACCAGCTTTATAAGGATTATTAAAACTCCAGTTTATGAAGTTAATAGATGATATTGTTTGAAGTATTGCTGATCTAGTGTTGAAAAACATTATAGCTCCAACTGATCCATTTATATAGTCTAATATTTGATTACTTAATCTAGAACCTGATTCTACTCTGTTAGAACCTGCTTTCATTCTTGCTAAAGTATTTTCTAAAGCTTCTCTATATTTACTACCATGTAAAGCTTCTAACTTATTTAAATTAGCTTCACTAAATATAGCGTCCACATTGTTCTGCCACTGCTGAAGATATTTAGGTCTTTTATTATTTTTTAAAGCGTCTAAAAGATCTGTAGTTATAGTTCCAGACAACCAATTTTGAGTAGGCTTACTATACGAATCACCTTTTAATATTAATTTTATTTGATCGGCAAAAGCTTTCAACTCTTTATCAGATTCTATAGCTTTTTTAATATCGTTTAAATCAGTCTTAGAAAGCCCTGGAATAGTAAAGCCTTCTTGATCCCATAAATAAACCCTAACTGCTTGCTGGTTAGTAAAACCACTATTGTTCTTTTCTCTTAGTCTTTTAGGTACTTTTAACTGTTTTTTAAGTTGTTTAAAGTCAGACATTAGATTTATTCTATCTTTAGAAAGACTTTCCATTGCTTTAGTGTAAGGTCTTATAGTGTTTTGCTTAAACCAAGCCATCTGTTTATCACCAACTTTTCCTTTTCCAAGTATAGGATATATTAAACCTAAAAAATCCTCAGCGGATGGTGGTATCCAAAATTTAAAATTACCTTTACTTGCTCCAACAGTTTTAGCTTTAGCCGCTGAATACTCTTTAAATGCTTCTATACCAGTATTTTTTTCAATAATATCGTTAAACTCATTACTTAACACACTATATCTAACTTTGGCTTGTTGTATTTTAGACTTAACATCTAAAGGAGATAAAGCATCTTTAACAGCTTTAATGTTTTGATAAGCATCATCTGCAAAGTAAAAGTCGTTATAACCTTCTGCAGCTTTGCTTATTAACCATTGAGCTTTAGCTTCACCTGTAGAGTTCCCTAAACCAGTTATATTTTTTAAAGGTATATTTAACCCTACGCTGTCTAAAAATTCTTTAATAGCTACTTGAGCTTCTGGAGCTCTAGCAGTTAGTACAAATACATCTTCAGTTCCTCTTGCCGCTTGTATCTTTTTAGCTATATATAATAATGGACCTGGTTTACCTTTAGTAACTTTATTAAACTCAGAAAAATCAAATACATAACCTTCGCTTAGTAGCCTAGCTCCATCCATAGCAAACTTGTCTGCTGTTAATCTACCTTCAACTCCATCAGGTGTAGTAAATAACACATCTGACTTAGTTGTTGCTAGTGTATCGTCAAAGTCAAATACTCTTATTTTTTTAACTGTAGCATTTGGTTTTATAGAGTTATCTAATGCTTTTGTCATTTTAATAGAAGAATCAACCATATAAGAGTTATTCTCATTATTAGGCATAACACCAGATGGAAGCAAACTTAATCTATTTTTATTTTCAGTTTTTTTATTATTTAACAACCTGTAAGCTTCTGCCCATTCTTCACTCATTGGGTCCACTTTACTATCTTTCAAACTTTTTAAAGCATGTTCTACAGATCCAAATGTCAAACTATTATAGTATCTTTCTATAAACTTAGATAAATCTTGTAAAAAACCTTTAGGCATAGTCTGTTGAAAACCAAATCTTTTAATAGCATTGTCCATACTTTCAGGTATTATAGCTACATGATAGTTGTCAAACACATCGTCTATATTAATAGTTCCTTTTCCAAAGTAAGATTCAAGCAAAGCCATTACAACAACCTCAGCTGGCATCATGTGTTCGTAAACTAGTTTATCACCAATTTTTAAATCACCAACAAACATGTATTCAGCATTAGCAGCGGCTCTTAATATAGCATTCATATTAGACTTGAAACTAGCCATAGTCATAGCGGTGAGTATAGGATCATTTTTCTTTTTTAAATAATCCATCCTAGCTTTTATTCTTGCTCTAGCTTCTTTAGCATAGTTTAACCTATTATTATATGTAGATTGTTCGCCATTTTTATTTATTTCGCTAATAACACTTGAAGACTGCTGAGTGGGTGTTTTAGTATCTAAATTTATTTCTAGTCCAGTAGATTTTTCAATTACCTTTATGTTATATTTTAATTTTTTAGCATTAGGATTTTGAACAACTGCTTTAACTTCGTATTTGTCAGATATTAAATTTAACAAATTATTAACATAGTCTACGTTATTTTCAAAAACTTGAGATCTGTTAGTTTCTCCATCAATAGCATTTTTAATTCTAGCAACAGTATCCTGGCCTAAATCATTTTTATTTTCAGTAATTGTAAATTGTCCATCACCTATTTTACTAGAAGACTTTAAATGACCACCATCCCATTTTATATAATCTTTTATAACATCTAAAGGATCTTTACCGGCTTTTACTTCTTCTAATGCTTGGTCTAAATAACTTCTCCTACCGTTATTAATATAATCTGGGTTTTTAAACATATCAGACTGAGAGTCTTCTAAATTAAAAAAAGCTACAACTCCTGGAGAATCAAATCAAAATCTAATCCTTTTAATATCTCTTCTTCAATATTTACTTTAGGACCTATTTTAAATTGCTTATTATAAGCATCTACAGCTTTTTCTCTAGATTTTAAAACAACATCAGTTATTTTGTTAATTATATTTGTTATTTTACCTTCTATTGTAATTATATCTTCTTGAACAGCTTGCTGTATTGAATCTTTTAAATTGGTTTTTATAATATTTTTAACTGTTTTAACATCTAGAGATGGGTTTGATATTTGAGATATTATAGATGGCAGAGTAATGTTAGCTGCTATAAGCGCTGATGCGTTTGTTTGTAATATACTTTTTCTAATGCCTTTAATACCTCTTTCAACATCTGCAGTTATTTTACCAACCATAGTGCTAGGATCAGGTCCTTCTAGTATATCTTGAGCTTTATTAAAGCTTTTAGATATTTCACTATCTTCAGTGAAAGATTTAGCAAATTTTTCTAAACCTAATTCCGATGCTATTTGATAAGCTAATCCTTCTTGCTTGCTCTGTACAGGTGAACCATTTGATTTAGCAAACTTTTTTATAATATTATCAACATCTTCTTTAGTAATATTAGGCTTAAGCTTCATTTTTTGAGGCTGCGAGGTCATACCTGTTTCAGCCATAGTGTATTTATCTATAACTTTACCTTTCCAATCCAACGTAAATTTACCATCAACAGATTTTAAAACAACACCTGGCATATTTTTAGCTAAATAACCTATAGGTAGTTTTTTAATTATAAAAGGTAAATTTTTTCTTAAATAAGGAACATATTTATCTTTTTTACCCATTTGAACTACAATAGCTCTAGAAGCTGGACTTAATGATCCGCTAGCAGTCTTACCTAAAGATTGTTTTAATTCAGATATGAAAGGCGTTACAGTTTTATTTTTACTAATATCTTCATAAGGGTTTGTTAATTTAGTAAAATTAACTTTAGCCACCTCGTTTGTTATTGCTTTATTTGTATCTTCTGATAGCTCTATTTTATCTTCTAAAGTATATTCTTCTTTTGCTTCTTCAATTGATCTAGACTCTGTGTCCTCATCTTTAGAAGCTAATGTATCTGCTAAAGTTCTACCAGTATCTCCTACAGTTTTATCAGTTGAAACTGTTTTAGGTCCTGATTTTTTACCAACAGTACCTATTTTATTTGTAACTTGAGAATTAACCCAAGCAAATAAATTATTATTTTCTTGAGGATTAAATGTTATTAATAAGTTACTTAAGTAATCTTTTACGTCTTGTATATAATCTTCCCTACTTCTACCTTTAGTATCTTTAAGCTTGTTACCTATTAATCTATCAAAAACAGGTCCATTGACAGCGGCGTAAGCGGCATCAAAAGGACTCATCATTCTTCCTTGAAAATCTACAGTTCTTTTAGTTTGAAAATCTGTTTTAGACATTTTAGGATTTATCCAGTCATTCATTTCTTCACCTCTAGTTATTATAGACTTTCTAGTTTTATCATCTATAATTGGAGCTTTAGCTCTTAATACGCCTTTTTTAATTCTTTGCCCTTTTTTATATACTTTATTATAGTCTTTTACAAAATTAAAAGCGTCTTCAGCTGTTTTAAGTTTTAAACTCCCTCTAGATACTTCGTCAAAAGTATTTTTCTCTTTATAAACAAAATCATTAACAGTATCAGCAATTGACTGCCAGAAAGATCTATCTTGCCTATTAAAGTCTATGTTTTCTTCTTGCATTTCATCACTAAGAGTAGTAAAAACTTCTTGGTAGTACTCTTTTGTTTTACCACCATACTCTTTTTCATATGTATTTAGTTTATTTTTTATTCTATTTCTAGAACCTTCACTTATTACATTTTTACTTTCATCTAGTATATACTCTTCTAAATCTATTGCTAATTTATTTGCTTCTTCCTCTTCAAAAGAAGCATCTAATACAGCGTGTAGTATTTCATGAGCTATTACATTACCACCAGTAACATCTCCTTCTGCTAAAGCTAAACCGTAAGCACCTGTTACTACTTTTTCATTTACTACTATGTATTGCTTTCCGTTTATTTCTGGAGTTATAAAACCTGGCGTAGTGTCATTTATGTCTTTTTTAATAGCGTTATAAAGATCTGGATTATCTTTTATTAACGATTTGACAGTTTCTTCATTATAGTTTATTACTTCAATATCTGATCCAAGTTTTTTATTTATTAAATTAGCTCCAGCCGTTGCAGTTCTAGATATTAACTTACCATAGTCTTGCATGGTTATTATATCACTAGATTTAATTGTTTTTCCAGTGCTAGCTATTTCATTTATTTCATTTTCAATTTTGCCTATTAATTCACCTGTTTTAGATCCGCTTTCAAGAGCATTTTCTGCAAGCTTTCTAGTTTGAATTAAATCAGATATTCTATTTCTAGCATTAGTTCTATTTCTTCCGCTAATAAACTTAGGTGCTTTACGCATTAAAGAATTTGTTTCATCTACTATTCTAGCATTTTCAACAATTTGTTTTGCTTCAGATGGTTTAATTTTTTTATTACCAACTAATCTATTTGTAAAAGCTCTTATGTCGTCATAACCGTAGTTATTATCAGACATGAAGTTAATATTTTTTAATTTACCAGCTAACTTAGTCTGAGTATCGATAAAAGTATTTTTAGCTAAATTAACAGCTATGTTACTTTGAGTTCCAGGCATACCACCTATCATCTCATTTAATATTTCAGTTCCAACAACGTTTCCATCAGAAGCTACTTGAGCAAAAAGCTCTCCACTACCTTCAAACAATGGTTCGACAGCAAGACCTTTTAAAAATTGTTGTCCTATTTGCTTACCTGTTGTCGCTAAAGGATTTACTAAAGCGCCGGCAGCTCTAGCACCTATAAAATTTGCAACTGCTATTGGTATACCTCTTTCAACACCTCTCTTGTTAGCTTTTGCAACTACTTCAGCGTCTCTTAAACCAGCAACAACCTGGTCAGCGTCTGATAAGTCATAACCAGCTTTAGTTAACTCTTCAGAGTAAGCGCTACCTAGCTCCATATTAAAACCAGTTATAGTTTGCCAAGCTGTTAAGCCATATCCAAGACCAGATAAAGCTCCTGGTATAGCTCCAACACCTAAGCTAGTTGTTCCACCGATAACAGCACCAGCGGCTGCAGATCCACCTATTAGAGGTAAAGCAATGTTTTTACCAGTTCCAGCGAACATGCCCATAGAATTACCAAACAAACTTAATAAAACTTCTCCTGGATCTGTTCCTAATATTTTCAATTGTTCAGCTACTGTTCCAGCAGCCTGGTATCTTTCCCAAGTATCAGAAGTTAGTAAACCTTTTTGGTAAGATATTTCTTCTGCAACATTTTTTGCTATACCTGCTATCTCTTCTTCATCTAAAGGATCACCAACATTATAAGCCGCTTTTAAAAACTCTTCATTAACCTCTCCTTGACTCCAGCCTAATTTTGCATTGTTTACTACACTTTGAAATTTACTATCTTCGTATTGCCCTCTATACTTATATAAATCATCAAAGCTTAACATAGAGTTAATAGTGTTGCCAACATTGCTTATCTGCCTTTGTTTATCACCTAAAGAGCTAAACTTAGAATACAAATTGTTTACAGGTGTTATTGTTTGTTGATAATATATGTTGTATCTATTAACAATGTCTTGTACTTGGTCTAATTCTTCTTGAGTAGTTGGTTCAAACTTGTTTAAGTCCTCAAAACCCTTTCCAGTAACATTTATTAATTCTTGTTCGAAAGTGTTTAAATTGTTTTCTATATTTTTATTAACTGTAGTAAAATCTGAAACGTCGCTACCAGTAATACTTTTAAATTTTTGAGAAAGATCACTAGACACTTTAGATATCTCGTCTACTTGCTCAGTTATATTAGAAGTCTCTTTATTTTTAAACTTGTCAAATAGTAATTTCTCTTTAACTCTAACTTGATAAACAACTTCATTAGTTGTTATATCAGCTAGTCTTTCATTTTGTTTTTCTAGCTTTGTTTGGTAGTCTAATGGATCTATTTTTAAGCCACCGTCTTTATTAAAAATATTAGGATATTTAATTATATCACTCTCGCTAGCGCTGTAATCAATTTTAGAAGCTTTACCAGTGTTAACCATAACGCCTAGCTCAGGATCAAACTCTTGAGTTCTTTTTAAAAGATTATTATTTATAAAGTCTATTTCTTCTTGATTTGACTTGCCTTTAGACTCTAAGTTTTTTATTTCATCATAGTTTATTCCTTCAGATGCAAATATTTTTCTACTAATACCAGTTAGTAGTTTATTTTTTTTGTCTTCGTTTTTATCTGCTGTAGCTTTAAACAAATCTTGTATGTAATCATCGCTAACATCTATGTCTGTCACTTGATCTGCATAAACAGCATTGTCTCTTTTATTTTTATCTATAAAAGACTTAATTGCATACATGCCTTGATTAGGGTCATCTAAACTAAAAGTCTTGTTAACATCAGGATTTTTTGTGCTTATTACTTTTATAGCGTCAGATCCAGCTTCAGCTTCTTCAAAAGCAAAACCCCATTTCTTAAACTTAGTATCTAAATCTTTAACTATAGTTTCTTCTAGATTACCAAAAAAGCCACCTATGTCTTCATTTAACTTATTAAAGTCTTTGTCAAAATAAGAAAAGTCTTTTTGTTTTTGTGTTTTTGGATCTTTAGAAAAGAACTCAGTAACATCTATATCAGACTTATATTTAACTACGTCATCGTCTTGTTCTTTTTTTTCTTTGTCAATAGTATCTAAAACTTCAAAACCTATGTCAGACTTAAAAGTATTTAAATCTGGCATGTCAAAGTTTTCATTAATCATACTATCTCTAAACTCAGAAAGCATAGACTCATCCTGCATGTCAGCTTTGAAAGTTTCAAAATCTGGTAAATCAAAAACTTGTGAACCGTTGCTGTGTAGTTCTTTTAATATCTCTTCATTCATATGTTAAGACTTCTTAGTGTAAGCTGTTTTTTTATTATCTTGTTTTATATTTTCTAAAGAAGTATAACTCAATACAGTATCTGGATATTTAGAAGCGTTTTTTATTACTTCTTCATAAGCTGAGGCGTAGTGGTTATATAAATCACCTAACTTTATAGAGGGTTTAGATAAGTATTCTTCAACTGTAATTTTTCCGTAGTCATATGTGTCTACTATAAAGTCACTAGGTAAGGATTTAAAAAAGTTTATAGCATTTTTACTAAATTCACTTCCTGGATTATTAAAACTAACCAATTGTTCATTGTTAGATTGTTTGCTAGCGTCGCTTTTTAATGCTTTTAAATTAGCTTTTTGTATTTTAAGTTGTTCAGCACTTCTTTGTCCAGATACTTCTTCTTGCAACTTAACACCAGTTAGCTCTTCGATGTGTGTTAAAGATTCGCTAATATCTTTAGCAGTTGAAAACCTATTTCTAGCCAATATATTAAGCAGCTGAGCCTCTCCATTTGCAGACTTATAGTTATCAATAACTATAGTTTGACCAGGTTTTTCTATAGGTTTTCCTTGTGGAGGATCAACAGCACTGGTTTCTTTATATGTTTTAAAACCATCTTCATCTACTATTTGCCCAGCTTCATTTATTAAAGTAGTTCCAGCGGAATCATTTATTAATTTAGTTTGTTCAGCTGTATAGGCTTTTTCACCTGTTGACTTGCCGGTAATTATAGTAAGTTTATCACCATCAAAAGTTATACTTTTTGGATCAACACCTGAA
>Ga0233444_10006243_pt1 | contig 10684 bp, 9 predicted proteins | sample SI_124_October20_6_FD_182792 | JGI IMG/M metagenome (GOLD analysis project Ga0233444, IMG submission 182792) | Seawater microbial communities from Saanich Inlet, British Columbia, Canada - SI_124_October2016_10_MG | ecosystem: Environmental > Aquatic > Marine > Inlet | place: Canada: British...
AAAAAGAAGTTCTTGAACTAAGAATTACTCACAGATTTGGAGAAATAGCAACTACCCAGTCTTACAGAACATTATTTGGACTGGATAACTCTTCAGATATAAGAATTGGTTTAGAATATGGAATTACAGAAAATTTAACGATTGGAGGAGGTCGCTCTAAGGGTGCTGGACCTTTTCTAGAAGTATGGGATGGGCTTTTAAAACTTGGAATTTATAAAAACAATGAAAGAAATATTAAAATTACAGCTTCTTCCCAACTTTTTTTCACTTCTATGCCCAGTTCTAATAATCCTATTGAATTAACCAATTTCACAAAATTAAGCCACAGATTCACTTACCACAACGAAGTATTATTTGGCTTTAAGCCGTCTAAAAAAATAACCCTTCAAATAAGTCCGGGCTTTATATACAGAAACTTGGTTAACTATCAAGACAATAACTTCTTGCCACATATTTCAACAGTGGCTCGCATACACTTGTTTAAAAAAGTAAGTCTAATCCTAGAATACTATGCCAATTTTAACACCACTGAGTTTAGAAAAAATAATTACGTAAATCCATTGGGTCTAGGAATTGAAATAAATACTTTTGGACATGTTTTTTTATTAAACTTTGTCAATTCTAGAGGAATTGGGGAGGGGCAATTTTTACCTTATACAAAAAGCAAATGGAGTGAGGGAGAATTTAGATTCGGCTTCACCATTGCACGAAAATTTAACACTTAAAACTATGAAAAAATTAATACTATTTACTTTATATATTTCGATAATATCTTTTGGAATTTCTCAAGATTTTAAAATAAACTCCTCAGAGTCTATTGTGGAGTTTAATTATCTAAGTGAAGAAGCTGTAGGAACTATAAAGGGAGTTTCTGGAACTATTCATTTTGATGTAAATAACCTGTCAGAATCTTATTTTGAAACAAAGGTTAATATTTCATCTATCAACACCTCCAACAAAACAAGGGACAAACATTTAAACGCGCCTGACTACTTCCACACCGAGAAGTATCCGCATATAATTTTTAAAAGTGAAAGTCTTAAAATGGACGAAAGTGAATTTGTATTAGTTGGCAAATTGACTATTAAGGAGATTTCCAAAAATGAAGAAATTAGATTCACTTATAAGGAAAATGTCTTTGAAGGCAGATGTGTAATTTATTCCAATGATTATGAGATTAAAAAACAAAAAACTAGACCAGACAGTAAAATCCTTATAAAAATAACAGTGCCTGTTTTATAAGAAAATAATTTTTGAGGACCAATTCATTTTGTCCTTATATTTAATTTATTGAAAAGTTTAGTTATTTCCATATTAATACTCACTGTGCCTTCTCTTGTTTTGGCTATTGACAAAGACGAGGCTCTTTATTATGCAAACTGGATAGACACTATTCAAGACAATAACTTAACCTTATCAAAGGCTTTTATCAATGAAAACCCCTCTAAGGCTTTGGTTTATATCTCTCAAGCAATAGCCAATACAGATAATAATTTTTTAAAAGCAAAATGCTATATCCAAAAAGGAATTATTTATAATTATTCTTATTTAAATAAGAGCGACTCTGCCTTAGAAAACTTAATTGCAGCAAGAGATATTTATTTAGAAAATGATAGTAAGAAAAAGCTCATTTTTAACGACATATTAATAGGAGAAGTTTACAGAAAAAATGGAAATATAGAAAAATCAAATCAACTCTTTAATAATGCTTTCATCGCGGCAAAAGACTTAAATGCCTATGCCCTAATATTTTTAGGATATTTAGCACAAATAGACCTTAATCCAAATATTTTAATTAAAAATGACGATAGTCTAAATAATTTGGTGAATAACATCTATGAGTCTGAGTTAAAAGCCTATGCCTATTTTATAAGTCATAAAAGAGCTGTAAATAATCAACTTATTGATTTAGCTGTCCAATACTTAGATAGTGCTGAAAAACTTTATGAAATAGATAAATCCCACAAACAATCTATTGAAATGCTTATTAAAAAAGCAGAAATTTTTGAGCGTAATAACAATCTTCAAATGGTAGTTCAGCTAAATGAATCTATTTATGAAAAATCTATCACTCATAATTTTGGAAAAGGCCTGATTTACAGCTGTTATAAACTCTCTGATTTTTTTGAATCTATAGAAAGGTATGATTGGGCAAATCCTTATTTAAAATATATAAATAAGATTAAAATGGCAGAAGGGGATAGAGAACTCAATGAAAGAATTTTATTAGCGGAGAAAGAGAAAAAAATAGACGTTGAAAGAGTTAAAACAAAAAATGAATTAAAGTTTCAAGGCTACTTAACATTCATTGGATTTGGTATTGCTCTTTTCATTTTAGGGATTGCCATTTATATTTATTTTGCATTTAAAACCAAGTCAGAACTAGCCAACAATCTTCTCTTAGCCAACACACAAAATGAAGAGCTAAAGAAAGAAAAAGATGATTTTTTGGCATACACTACTCACGAAATTAGAACCCCACTTTCTGCAGTTATTTCAGCTTCAGAAATATTGGACAGAACAGAACTAAACTCTTCACAAAAAGGGCATTTAAATGCTTTGAAAAGTAGCGCTAGTAACATTCTATTTTTAGTAAATGACATTCTAGACTTGGCAAAGCTTGAAAAGCGTAAAATATTATTGGAGACCATTCCATTTAGCCCTGTAAAAGTGATTGAAAATGCTATTTCTATTTTAAATAGCAAAGCATTGGACAACAACGTAGAGGTAAAATTCATTGTTGGAAATAAAATACCTGAGAATATTTTAGGAGATGCTTTTCGTTTTCAGCAAATCATAGTCAATCTTTTAGATAACGCCATAAAATATGCGCCTGGTGGTGTTGCAAGAGTACAGCTTAAAAACATAAAAAATAAAACTATTGAAGTTCAGGTTAGTGATAATGGAAAAGGGATCGAACAAGACAAACTCAAGCTTATTTTTCAGCCCTATGCTCAAGAAAAAACAAATACCTCTAGACAGTATGGCGGGACTGGATTAGGTTTAGCAATTTGTGATCTTTTAATCGAGTTAATGGGTGGAGAAATTAAAGTAGAATCGAGTGAATTAGGAACAGATTTTATATTTAAAATTCCATATGAAAAAGCAAAGAAAAAAATTTTAGAAAATAAAGATTTGGTTTCTCCAATTAAAGAACTTAAAATATTAATGGCCGAGGATGACCAGCTTAATGGCCAACTATTTAAAGATCTAATCCAAAATACTAGAAATAACGTTACTGTAGATTGGGTTATAAATGGAGAGGAAGTGATGGAAAAAGTGATTGCCAAGCACTACGACATCATTTTAATGGATATTGAAATGCCCTTAAAAAACGGTTTTGAAACAAGTTCTGAAATAAGAAAATTAGACAATTCCAAAATTAATAATATTCCCATTATTGCAATGACAGCTCATTTGGTAGAAGACGTATTAGAACGATGTTATCAAAATGGAATGAATGATTGTATTTCCAAACCTTTTCATATAGAAATGCTTTACAAAAAAATATCAGAGACGATTAAAAATATTGATTTAGGTAAATCAATTAGCACAAATAACAAGGCTAAATATTTAGAAATATTCATTAGAACTTTTAGAAATGACTTTAAGGAACTCAATCATGCTGTTAGTTCAGAAAATTTACCACTTGTTAAAAGTAAATTACATAAAATGAAAGGTTCTTCTGCAACTATGGAATTCAGCGATATTGCAGAATGTATTGGCGCCATGGAATTAAAAAAAATAGTAGATTTAAGGGGGGATTTAAATCTACTTAAAAGTTTATTTCTTTCAAATACTAAAGAAAAATTGCAGTTATGATAAAGACTATTATTGTAGATGATGACGAACTTTGCATCTCTATTGTTGAGGACATGATTGACCAATTAGAAGAATTCTCATGTGTTGGAACATTTCAAAATGCACTAGATGCTTATACTTTCATTAATAACAATGAGGTGGATGTATTGTTTCTAGATGTAGAAATGCCTAAAATGGGCGGAATTGAGTTATTGAAAAATCTAGAAAATCCACCACTAGTAGTAATGATCACTTCTCATGATGAATTTGCTCTAGAGTCTTATGAATACAATGTTACAGACTTTTTAAAAAAGCCAGTAGAATGGGCAAGGTTTATTAAAACCGTAAAAAAAATAAATAATAAACTTTTTGGAACCGGTGCAAAGTTGGTTGAAAATGACGATTCAGAACATGTATTCATTAAAACAGATTCAAAACTTGTCCAATTAAAGTTTAAAGAAATTTTATGGGTAGAAGCACTTGGAAATTATGTGAGAGTGCATACAAAAGAGGAAAAGCATACGGTGCTAACTACAATGAAAGAACTTCAGGCAAAGCTTCCAAGCAAAGACTTCCTTAGAGTCCAAAGGTCATTTATTGTGAGGTTAGATAAAATAAAATCAATAGAAGACAATTATATAATTATCAATGACAAAGAAATCCATATTGGCAAGTCTTACAAAGATGAGCTAACAAATAGATTAAACTTACTATAAAACTTCAAAATCATATTCACTTTCTCCTTTCCTAGCTTTGTTATAATCAGGTTTTTTTAAGAGATTTTCTTGCCTTTCCCAGTCTTCTTCCTTCTCCATTTTAATTTTTGTAAAAAAGGCCCAATACGATTCTTTACTCATGCTATCCCAGTGAATAACTAAATTTCTTCTTTGAAGTGTTTGAAATAAATTAAAAGAAATACAAAATAAAATAATGGTTAAAACTCCATTTTTTAAAAGAGTTAGTTTCTGTTTTAAAAGCTCCCCAATTGGAATTATCAATAGTGGATAATAATCAATCATTGGTCTCATCCCAAATCCTCCACCAAACCACCAGCACCACCAACAAGAAAATAGGTAAATAGTGGTTATCAAAGTAATTACAATTGGCAATCCCCATTCGTTTTTATTTTTATACATTTTAAAAAGCCCTAAAAAAGATAAAATGAAAATAGGACTGTAAACTAACCACCCTTTTCGGTAGCTAAAAAGAAAATTTAATATTCTTGGTCTATCAAAGTAAAACCTTTCTCCGACATAGGAATTGAATATCCAATCACCGGTAGCCCATTTCCAGTATATAAATTGAATGGAGCATACAGCAAGAACTACCAAAATTGTAAGTGCTAAAAGTTTTGAATTTTCCCAAGACCACAACAGTCTTTTTTTAAATGACTTCCAGCTAAACACATTGAAAAGAAAACAGACTAATCCAAATATAATATTAGTTGGTCTCACTAGAAATAATAGTCCTAATATTACCCCAAAAAGTACTGCTGTCTTAAGTTCAAATTTCTCAAAAATCTTGGTAGTCAGATACATTAGAATGGAAGCTAGAGAAAACGTATAGGCATGAGACATACAAGGTTCAGTAGTAGAGTAAAAAAACAGATTACTTCCCAAAAAAACTAAACTCAATAAAATAGAAACAATTTTTTTGTCGTAAAGCCTTAATAGAATCTTACTTAAAAAGTACATGCCAATTATCAAATAAAAGACACAGGAGAATGTTAATCCAATTTCATAAACTTTAGAGAATCCGTTTGCATTAAATTCAGGATTAAGAATTGCAAAAGCATGAGCAACTAAAAAAAATGGAAGATATAAGATTGACATTCCCATAGTTGTTTTTATAACTTTATTTCCGTTGGGAGCAGTTTCTGGCCAAAACTGGTGCTTTTCAGCATAATTTATTGTTGAATTTTTTAAAAAGTTAAATTTTAAATCTTGGTGCACAAAAACTGCAGGTAAGTAGGAATAATAAGAGGTGACATCCCAATTAATTAATGCATTTTGTTTTTCTGCATTTTTCCAAGGTCGAACATTCAAAATTACCACTATTTGAATTAATAATATGGCAATTAAAGTTAGTCGAACAAAAGAGATTTTTTTCAATAAATTAGAGATTTAAGGTCATAATTGCATTTCAGGAATTTCACTACTATTTACAATTAGCTTTCCTTTAGTAGCAGATTTTATTTCTTCAATTGTTACTCCCGGGGCTCTCTCTAAGAGCTCAAATCCCCCATCAGGTAAAATATTTAATACAGCAAGATTTGTTACTATTTTTTTAACGCAATTGACCCCTGTCAGAGGAAGGCTACAGTTTTCTAATAATTTACTTTCTCCTTTTTTATTGGTGTGCATCATGGCAACAATAATATTTTCTGCACTAGCCACTAAGTCCATAGCACCCCCCATTCCTTTCACCATTTTACCAGGAATTTTCCAATTGGCAATATCTCCATTTTCTGAAACTTCCATAGCTCCTAAAACAGTAAGTTGAACATGTTTTCCTCTTATCATTGCAAAGCTCATTGAGGAGTCGAAATAAACTGCTCCTGGAAGGGCAGTAATGGTTTGTTTCCCAGCATTAATTAAGTCAGCGTCTACATTTTCTTCCCTTGGGAACGGGCCCATTCCAAGAATTCCATTTTCAGATTGGAACTCAACATTTATTCCATCAGGAATATAATTAGCAACCAGTGTTGGAATACCAATTCCAAGATTTACATACCAACCATTTTTTAGTTCTTGAGCAATTCTTTTTGCAATCCCAATCTTATCTATCCCCATATTATTTGTTTTCATTTATGGTTCTTTGCTCTATTCTCTTTTCGTAATTTGTCCCTTTAAAAATTCTCTGTACAAATATCCCTGGTGTATGAATCTGGTTTGGGTCAAGTTCGCCAGGGGAGACTAATTCTTCTACTTCTGCGATAGTAATTTTTCCTGCCATAGCCATAAGAGGGTTAAAGTTTCTTGCGGTTCCTTTGTAAATTAAATTTCCGGCTGTATCCCCTTTCCATGCTTTTACAATTGCAAAATCTGCATTTAAAGCAGTTTCTAAGATGTGGGGCTTACCGTTAAAATTTCTCACTTCTTTGCCTGCACTAATTTCAGTACCAAAACCTGCAGGAGTAAAAAAGGCAGGTATTCCAGCTCCAGCAGCTCGACATCTTTCAGCTAAAGAACCTTGTGGGATAAGATCCACTTCAAGCTCTCCAGAAAGCATTTGTCGTTCAAATTCTTCATTTTCACCAACATAAGAAGAAATCATTTTTTTAATTTGTTTGTTCTTTAATAGATAGCCTAACCCAAAATCATCTACTCCTGCATTGTTAGAAATACAAGTCAAACCATTTATCTTCATTTCTACTAGTGCTTGTATACAGTTTTCTGGTATCCCACAAAGCCCAAAACCGCCCAGCATTATGGTTGCCCCACTGTAAATGTCTTTACAGGCATCAGTAGCGTTTAAAACTTTTTTTTCAATCATTTATTTACCAGTTATCGTCATTAGACCATTCATCTTCTCTTTCTTCTTTTACTTTAGTTTTATTTATAGCTTCATTACAATCAATGGGTGATTTCAACATAGTTTCAGGCATTTCAAAATCTTCTTGTGAAATATTTAAGGAATCATCTGCATTAATATACTTGGTATAGTATGCAAAAATAGGGAGTGCAGTATTGGTTCCCATTCCCATATTTAAAGTATTAAATCTAACAGATCTGTCTTCTGCTCCTACCCAAACACCTGTAACTAAATCAGGAGTTAAACCCATAAACCATCCATCTGATTGATTTTGAGTTGTACCCGTTTTCCCAGCTATTGGCTGGGTTATTCCAGTATATGGTCTTTCTTTTGTTACTTTAGCCCTTATACGAATTGCTGTTCCACCTCTTAAAGGATTGCCATAAGCGTTTTTTAGGGTAGGGTGACTGACGCCATTAGTTACCAACTTCATCATTTCCAAAATAGAATATGCAGTTTCCCTGTTCCAAACTTGTTTAGATTCTATTTTGGGCTCATAAATCAGGTTTCCAAATTTATCTTCAATTCTTAGAAGATAAACAGGCTTCATATATACACCTTGGTTAGCAAATGGAGCTATTGCACCAACAATGTCATGAACAGAGATGTCAAAAACTCCTAAAGCCATTGCGGGGACTTGGTCAAACTTAGAGGTGTCAATTCCTAGCTGCGCCACGCGGTTAAAAACATCGTTAATCATAGAACCTTTTTTGATGATACTTGCCGTAATGTTATTCATTGAATTGGCCAGAGCAAAGGATATAGAGGTCAAGGCTCCGGTAAAGTTATCTCCCGAGTTGGTAGGGCACCATAGTTTTTTTCTAAACTCATTAAAAGGAACCTCAATACAATATTCTATATCTGGCACTTGATAGCACGGATCTACAACGCCAGATTCCAAAGCGGTAGCATAAACAAATGGTTTAAAGGTAGACCCCACTTGTCGTCTTCCTTTTTTAACCATATCGTATTTAAAATGTTTAAAATTTGGACCACCAACCCAAGCTTTAATCTCACCATTGTGAGGGTTCATAGACATGAGTCCAGCCCTTAACAGACCTTTGTAGTATTTAACAGAATCTTTTGTAGAAAAAAGGGTGTCTTTTTCAAAATTTTCTGAATTCCAGTCAAAAACTTTAATTGTTCTTTTTTCATTAAGTTTTTTAGCAATTTCATCTTTTGTATGAAATGGACTAACTGTTCCGCAGTAGGAACATTCAAATCCTTCCGTTTTTTTAACAATATATTTTTTTGGTCTTTCACAGTACGAACAGGCTTTTCCTACTAATTTTTTATAAAGCATAGATTGTTTCAGAGCTCTAGCCAATATAGTATCTGCTTGAGACTTAGTTATATCATTTGAAAATGGATTGTTTTTGTTTTTTTCATTATTTCTGTCAAAGGCAGTTTGCAAATAATTTTTAAAATGAGATTCAACAGCTTTTTCTGCATGTTTTTGCATCCTACTATCAATGGAGGTATAAATTTTAAGGCCATCTGAATACAAATCAAATTTTTCACCATTTGACTTCTTAATTATATATTCATCATTCTCATCTTTTTCAGAAAATATTTCCCCCAATTCTAACCTTAATATTTCTCTAAAATATGGAGCTAACCCAGTTTGGTGATCAACTTTATTATAGTCCAAGTCGAGCTCTAATTTTTTTGTAGAATCAAAAACTTCTTTAGATATATATTTGTTTTTGTACATTTGGTACAAAACGACTGTTCTCCTTTTAAGAACAGTATCTGGTCTTCTAATAGGGTTAAACAAAGAAGGGTTTTTTGCCATTCCTATCAACATTGCTGATTCATGTAACTCCAACTCTTTTGGAATTTTATTGAAATAAACTTGGGCAGCACTATTTATTCCAACTGCATTATTCAAAAAGTCAAATTTGTTAAGGTACATTGATAAGATTTCTTCTTTGGTATAATTCTTTTCAAGTTTAGAGGCTATTATCCACTCTTTAAATTTCCTTAATGCAAACTCGAATTTATTCAATCTTTTTCTAGGGAAAAGTAATTTTGCTAATTGTTGTGTTATGGTAGAACCACCACCCTTTAAATCTCCGGAAACTAATCCTTTAAAAACCCTTAGCAAGGCTCTTACATCTATTCCAGAATGTTCAAAAAATCGCTCGTCTTCTGTAGCAACAAGCGCATCAACTAATGACTTTGGTAAGTTGTTATAATGAGTATTGGTACGATTTTCATGGTAGTATTTTCCCAGCTGAACATAGTCGGAGCTTAAAACCACACTAGCGAGATCTGTTTTAGGATTTTCCAGTTCTGTTATTTCTGGCAAAGTCTCATCATCTGCTAGGTTAATTAATGCCCAAAGCCCTATGGCAGGAGTAAATACCAAGAACCAAATAATTAAGAGCTTAAGTAATTTTTTAAATAATGAAGTTTTTATTTCTTTTTTTTCTTCCAAATGAACATTTTATAAAATCAATAACTTTAACAAAAATACAGCAAGTTTTGCCTTTATTTAAAAACTAAATATTTTTTGCTTAACAATCTCCTATGGAAAACCGTAACAAAGTTTTATTGTATAGTAATTTAGCAATTCAAATGGGGATAATTATTGGAGTTGGAACTTATTTTGGGAATTATCTAGATAAGACCTATCAAAATATAACCCCGTGGTGGACGTTAATATTATCTTTAAGTGCTGTTTTCATAGCTTTTTACCAAATTATTACAACTTTAAAAAACAGATGAACAATAAATATTTAATTCTAATTTTATGTTTTGTTCTTTTTGTAGGTCTAGATTTTTCGTGCGTTCATTTTTTAGTAATTCAAGAAATAAAAATAGCGGATGTTTTTATTGTAAATTCTTTTTTGTTGACGTTAACTTTTTCTTTTTTCATTTTATATGATATTTTAAAAAAAAGATTAAAAACTTCTCCATTTACTTACTTAGCTCTCAGCTTTTTTAAAATGATTGCAAGTCTTGTTTTTTTATATCCTCTAATTTCACAAAAAGACATCAACTTTCTTCCATATATATTGCACTTTTTCTTTTTTTATTTTGCATATTTGTTCGTTGAAATTTTTTTATTAATAAAGACTAGTGAGCAATAAATTTAATAAAACACTTTAGTCATTGAAATAATTAATTAATTTTGGCCGAATTTTAATTACAAGTTAGCAAAATGTTGTCTGTTTCTCTTAAAAATATTATCGTATTTGTTACTTTATTTTTGGTTGCATCTTCACCCTTAACTGCTAGCGAAAACTCTCAAGATTCTACCGAAAAAGAAACTTACAACCCAGTACCTGCAATTATGCATCACATCTCAGATTCACATGAATGGCATTTTTGGGGTGAAGGAGAT
>Ga0233444_10006244_pt1 | contig 10680 bp, 14 predicted proteins | sample SI_124_October20_6_FD_182792 | JGI IMG/M metagenome (GOLD analysis project Ga0233444, IMG submission 182792) | Seawater microbial communities from Saanich Inlet, British Columbia, Canada - SI_124_October2016_10_MG | ecosystem: Environmental > Aquatic > Marine > Inlet | place: Canada: British...
GAGCTCCGATTCGGTCTATATCTCTACCTTTCTTTATAGTTCCATCTAGTTCGATGTAGAAATGATAACCGATGTCACTCCAGCCACGAGAATTAATATGCCAGTCTTTTATAGTTTCAACCGGTATATCTTGTCCTTCCCTAGTAGCGGAGCAATGTATGATAATTTCTTTTACTAATCTCATTATTTATTTTTTAATAAGTACCACTTATGTGCAGTATAACCTAATGTCGTTAACAACAATAGTATAGACAATAAAGGCTCTAGCCATCCTAGACTAACAACCGTAGCTGATGTTATATTTAAACAGTACAGCTTTAAATCTTCTAATGTATTCATCTTTGTGCTAACAAAACTGGATTACCTTTATAAGGTACGTTATCAATTTTCTTAAGTGTAGGCGTAATTGTAGAGTTGTTTGATTTCATAACTCTAGTACCGTATGGCTTGCACTTAGGACTAATGTCTTTACCTGCAGGTTTTTGTTTTTCTCCGTAACTTGGCATAATTATTTTTTTTAATGTTTGTAATATCCGTGTACTATATATAATTACGCGGATTATTTTCACTTTTACACGTTATCGTATTTTCTTTTTTTGTGAGTGTCATATTTAATATCACCTGCTAGTTTAGAAATGTGTTTTTCATCTGCTGTCATATTCTTGTCACTACCACCATGTTTTGAGTCATAATTTATATCTCTTTTTAAATAGTCAATATGAGCTTTATCATCTTTTCTAGCAGCATTAACATTACCTTTAGTTATTTTAGTGTGTTTACCATACATTCCAGGAGCAGCAGCAACCATGTCAGCAAATTCACCTGTTTTACCTTCCATTGCATTTTTTATACCAGCATTAAATCCTGGACCTTCGTCATACATCGCTGACTCAATTTTTTCACCCATACCACTAGCTTCACTTGCTCCGCCTGTAGCAATTCCAGCTATTAATCTTTTTGCTTTACCTTCTTTTTCTTCTCCTGATTTTGACATAGATTCACCAGCTTCCTGCATTGATTCTTGAATGTCTTTACCGCCTTTTGCTATAATATCAGCACTTTGATTACCTATTGTCCTGTTTGGAGCACCGTAAGCTGCCATACCTTGTTGGTTTGGAAACACTGGATCTTGTGGCGTGTTTGTGGCTTGATCAAAAGGCTGTCCAGCAGAGCTTGCTATTCTACTATTAAACATCTCGTTTTGAAATTGAGAAGCAGGCACTTTATTCATTGGTTGTGTAGGATTTGGATTAGCTTGTAACACATTTCTATCTACAGCTCCTGCAGCTCTATTTTTATCAACCTCAGCTGCTCCAATAGGATTTAACGTTGGGTCTGGCTTTATCATTGGAAATGATTTACCAAAGTTATTCACTTGTTTCATTTTAGGGGGATTTTGTTTAAACATACTTATAGCTGTATTAGGTTTTTGTTCAAAATAGTAATTAGTTTCTCCTCCATCAGCAGTAGGCATACCTACGATAGAATCTATAGTAGGAGGTGTAAACTCTTTTTTATCTAATTTTTTATTATATTCACTTTTTAAGGTCATCTTGTTTTATCTTTATTAACGAAAGATATAGCTCTTGCTGTAACCTTCCATGAGTATTTATTATTATTTTCTAGTTTTTTAGTAGGCATATCTTCTTCACCTAACATTATACGGTACATACGACTTATTAGTTGCTTACACTTGTATGAAACTTTATATATATGATATTTTTGAGTGGTGTGGTTTCTCTCTCTCCACACTGTAATCCACCCTTGTTTCAATAATCTGTTCCAGCGTCTATTATCCCAACTATAGGAGTACGTACCTTTTTTATAATCATCTTTTGTAAAGTGTTCTATAGCGTCTAAGTATACTAACAGCTCTAAGTCTGCATCTTTTAAGTTACTTATTTTACAAGCCCACTTTCTAATTATTCTATAATGTTTTAGTAAATTTAAATCCTTTAGATCACTAGATTTTATTTTTTTCATTATTTACCTTTAGAGGCTCTTCTAGCGGCTCTATTAGATTGTCTGTTAGATTTTTTAGCACTTCTTTTATCTTTTCTAGCACTTCTTTTACATTGTCTTTTTGCTCTACCTCTTTTGCCCGAGCACGCATCTTTCGCAGCTCTAAAATTTTCTTTAATTTCACGTTTATTAGATTTCTTTTCTGCTCTTCTATCTCCTTTAGACATATCAGGATCGTACTCGTCAGTGTACTGAACATTCCCATCAGAATCTTTAACAACATTAGGATTTTCTTCTTCTTCGCCTTCTTCTTCTTCTTTCTTTTTAGCATCGAATTCAGCTTGTTCTTCTGCTAATTTTTTTCTTTGGAAGAAACTATCTACTTCTTCTCTTCCATAGTTCATTTTTTTATCATCGATCTCGTCTACAGGTCTATCAGATGGAGATGCTGTTGCTTTATCTTTAGCGGCTTTAGCTTCTGCCGCAGCTGAAGCTTCTTCTTCTTTCTTTGCAGCAATAAACTCTTGGCCCTTTCTCACCATTTCCTTTGTCATACCAGCTATGTTAAGCGCAACTCCACCCTTAAATTTATTTGTATAGTCTGGTTGCAAATAACCTTTTGTTTTTCTACCTGATTTCCTTAATCTACTCATTGTTATATTATTAGTACGACATCAAATTCTTTTATAACTTTGTATTTTTTATTTTTTATTTCTATACCAAAACCAGCATTTTGATCGTAGTATATTTTATCTTTTCTTTTTAATACTTTAACTTCAGACCCAGGCTCTATAACTATAGCTTGCCTAAACCTTATATCTTCTCTTTGTTTGTCACTTAGTATTAAACCACCTTCAGTTTTTATATTTTTTTCTTCTAAAGGCTCTATAACTATATACTTACCTACTGCTTTCATGCTCTTATATTATTAATTACACAATCAGTTGATAATATAGTTGTAGCTACTGAAGCTGCATTAACTAAAGCGCTTTTAGTAACCAATAAAGGATCTATAATTCCGGCTTTTACCATATCCACCGTATTTCCTGTAACCACGTCTAATCCTTTACCTTCTTCAAGCTTTTCTAACTCATCAATACCCGCATTTTCTAATATTAACTCATAAGGTCTTCTTATTGCTTGGTAAAGTATTTCTTCACCTATAGAATCAGGTTTTAAGTTAAAACTAGCGTTTAATAAAGCTATACCACCACCTGGTAATATACCTTCTTTTATAGCAGCTCTAGTAGCACAAATAGCATCTTCTACTCTATCTTTTTTTTCTTTTAATTCTATATCTGAATTTGCACCAACCTTAACTGTAGCTACTTTAGCTTTTAACATTGCTAATCTTTTTTCTGTTTTAATAGCTATATTAGGGTTTTTTTGCTTTTTTAATACTTTTTCTAACATTTTAATAGTTTCTTCTACTTCCTCATTGTCAGTTAAATCAACTTTTAATATTGTATCTTCTCTGCCTGATATAGATTTTAAACATCTACCTAAATGTTCAGGTTGTATAATATCCATATCATCACCTAAATCTTCATTTATTAAAGTAGCTCCTGTCAAAGTACATAAATCACTTAATATATCTTTTTTGCTTAATCCAAAAGCAGGAGAGCCTATTATATTGATTTTAATATTACCCTTTACTTTATTCATAGCTAAAGCATTCATAACTTGAGTATCTACATCGGCTATAACTAATAAACTTTCGTTATTTTTTATACAGTACTCTAATATAGGTTGTATTTTCCTAATGCTATCTATATTAGACTCAACTATTAAAACTAAAGGATTGTCTAATTCTGCTGTTCCCTGTTCTTTGTTTGTTATAAAATGATTGTTTAACAATGGCTTGTGGTATTGTACTCCTTCTATTAAACTTACATTTGTTTCAGAATCTTCACTAACTTCCATTATGACTACACCTGTTTCATCAACCAGCTTAAAAGCTTCACCTATAACTTTACCTAATTCTTTATCATTATTTGAAGATATAGTAGCAACTTGATATATTTTGTCTCCTGTAATATTTTCTTTTATTTTTTCTAAATATGAAATAACTTTTTTAACACCAGAGTTTATACCTTCTCTAATAGACCTTGTGTTATCTAATAGCTCATGTTCATTAGCTTGTTTTAATATAGCATGAGCCAAAACAGTTGCAGTAGTAGTTCCATCTCCTGCTTCTTTTACTGTTCTTTGTGCTGCCTGTTTTATTAAAGTAGCTCCAATATTCTCTAAAGGATCTTGTAGTATAACTGAATTAGCTACTGTTACTCCATCTTTTGTTATTTGGGGCATGCCATTGCTGTCTTCTAATATGACACATTTACCACTTGCACCTAACGTTGAACCCACTGCATTAGTAAGTTTCTCAACGCCAGTTAATACTTGACTTTTAGCATGATCGCCAAAAGCCAAGTTTTTAACTAACTTTATTTCTTCCATTTGATTTGATTAAATTTTATTTGTTTTGAATATTACTTAAAGGTTTTAACTACTTTAGGCCCTTGGTTAAACTCTAGCTTTTTAGAATAATGTTCAATAGAAGCATCTATTGCTTGTTCTGCTCCAGCTATTGTTTCTCTTCTGGTAACATCGATCCAGTCGTCTGAGTCAATGCACTTATATTCGGTTTGTAAAAATCCATTTGGTAATTGAACTATTCTCCAGTTTTTCTTCTGTGAGATATGTTTCCAGTACTTAATGGTATCTTCTGTCGGTTGTGGTGCACTATTCCACGTGTTAGTGCGGGTGTATAAAAACGTCATGGTTTTTAGTTTTAGTTATTATTGGTTATTATATATGTATTTGTGTATTAATAAAATGAACAAAGCTCCTAAAGCAAATCCAAATATATATGGATCTAGTGAGGTTGGTTGCTCAAGTATTAATGGGTCTATATCGTCGTAATAGTTCATATATATACTATCACTTGATAGTTCGGTTATTTAATGTTTTTACTATTTTTTATAAAAATGTAAAGCAACTCCAACTTCTATAGGTTCACTGGCGCCAGTTTCATCTAATAATTGATTTAAATCACTAGGTGGTGGATTTGGATTGGGAAGATGAATTGGAACGAAGAAGTCAAGATTATATCTTGAAATCAAAGGGTCACTAATTAAATTTTTTGCACCAGCTAATTGTACTCCAGTATTACTTGAACCAAAAGAAACAACTACTACAATATCATCTCCTGCTGAAAAAGTGTATGGGGTTGGATTTCCTTCCGAGTTTGTAAAAACAATAGTTTGTACTCCAGGTAGTGCTGCTCCACCCGATTGGCTTCCTGACAGTACTAAAGTACCACCAGTAACTATAGAACCAAGATAAACAAATACACTTACAGGGTCTGAACCACCAAATCTAAAAAAATCTACATTACTAATTTCACAATCCCTGTCACATACACTTTGCCTTATAACTGTAAGTTTTGATTCACCTTCTGAAGGTCCTATAATGGCAGTAGAATCGTATATAGTAAATGTATTAAAACCTTCTAACGCCCCTGCTGGAGTTGAAGATGAGTATTGGGGTATATTAAGTGTCGTGCCATTCCAAGTAGAAGCACCTGATGTTCCTGTAGTAGTTAAAGTTATATCAGTAGTATTATTGTCAGTCCAAGGAACGTTTGCAAACGCGTTTCCTTGACTATCTATGCTTAAGGCATAATTTCTTGGAGCTGAACCAGGCGGAACATATCCTGTTTTAACACCTCCTAAATTTAATTGAGTGGCAGCTGGCAAAACATAAGTGCTTGAGTTTACCCAAGATAATTGTCCAGTTGAGTCTGATTGTAATATTTTATTATTACCGCCTGGGCCAGCTGTAGGTAAAATTATATCATAACTAGCTGTATCATTCTCACTTCCTTTTATGCTGGTATAATATATTTGGCTTCCACCACCTATTTTCAAAACAGCTCCGTTTTCATCACCTTGTATTTCAATAGCACCACCCTGGTCTTCACTTGCGTCACCAATAGTTAATTTAGGTACTCCAAAAATATTTGTGAAAATAAAACCTGGATCGCCAGCGAAAGAAGAAGCACTATTAAATTGTATTGAGTTTAATGGTGCACCTGGTGGTGCACTTGGTGATAAGCCCCAGGTTCCATCACCTTTCAAAAAAGTACTATTAGTTCCTCCAATTGGTACATGACCTACATTATTACCGCCACTATAAGGTGTTGAAGATATATTAACGTTTCCAGTTAGTGAAGAAGCAATTATGGGAGATGTCGCGGTTATACTATCAACTACATCTATCGCATCTTTTATAGATGATACGGGTGCTTGTTTTGTTTTTAATTCATCTTCAGAGTCAGATATTAATATCTTGTCTGATGCTGTTGCATTTTTTGTTGGATATGTATATATTATTGCCATTTTTTGTTTTTGAAATATTTATTTATTCTTGGTTTTCAGGCTATTCAGGTTGTTCAGGGCATTCCTCACCTTCACATTTATAACCTACTAGAAGGCCAGAACGAAATGTCAAAGTAATTAGGTTGGCTTTAGTAGATATAAGCACATTTGCATGGATACCTATTTGAATTCCACCAGGTGCATTAAAGCTTGAATAATAACTATCAGCTATAAATGCTTTATCTACCTGTGTGTCACTTCTAAATCTTGCTGTTCCATTTACATCTAGTTTTTTAGTTGGACTAGTAGTTCCTATACCTAAATCGCCTGATTGTTTAAGCACCATTGTATACCCTTGGGTTTCCCAATAAAAGTCTAATGGAGCTTTTTGATACATCCTACCTGATGCATCGTTATTTATTCTAACTCCACCAGATCCAAACTGCAATTGCTTTGAATTATCAATTCTTATATCTCCATTACTAACATGAAGTTTTGTGGCTGGACTAGTAGTTCCAATACCCACATCGCCACCAACTGTTATGCCATCTAAAAAATTTACAGCCATTTAATTTAATTTTATTTTATTATCCTACTTTTGTTATTAAAGCTCTTATAGCTCCTGCAGCAATGCTACTTGCTGTTGTTACAACAACTGCGCTATTACTAGTTCTAGTTACTTTAGCAAATACTGTTTCTTTTGTACTAGTATCATATAATTGAACAGATACATCACCAGTTCCTAAGTTGTGAGTAAATGTGTGTGAAGTACCAGAGCTAGCATTGTTTCCTGCAAAAGAATTTGCAGTATTGACATAAGATGCTACAGCTTCTATAGGTAAAGCTAAGTTATCTCCGGTATCTCCGCCATCGTAAACTAAAAATAGCATTTCGCCTATAGCAGTAGAAGTTGAAACATTATTTGCTATGTCAACCCCTACTGTAGCTGTACCTGAAGAATAAGATAATCTTAAGCCATCTAAATTACCAGGCCCATTTACATTAACATTACCAATACCAACTGTAGATGCTGTTGCTAAACCAACGTTGTTTTGAACAGTTACCCATTGATCTAACAAAGTTGGAGCATCTTGCTGCGCGATTAAGAAATCACCTACTTCAACTGCTTCAGTAAAAAAGTTACCAGCAACTGTTACAACGTACGACCAACCTTTCTTAATACTTGCAGATGGACTTGAGTCAAGATCTGGCGTGTTAGTAGAAGCATCATATCCACCTTGGAATGTTAAGTTACCAACTACAAGATTATCTACATAGTTTTTAGTAGCAGCGTCTTGAGCATTCACTGGGTCTAGAACTTTTACTATACCAAAATCACCCATGTCAACAGCAGCCGTCGCTTGACCCCATGCACTGACTGGTATATCATCGATGTGTGTTCTATTTACTTTATAAGAAGTAGCACCACTATTTTGGCCCCATAATAATATATCAGTAGCATAATTACTTGGACTACTCAATGACATATTCTTTGTAAACAGCCCAAGAGGTTGTGTTATTGTTGTACCTGATTTTGTAACAGGTTCTGCAAATATACCTGGTCTTGTAGTAGATTCATCTAGTTTGTAAGTATCTCCATCATTAACATCTTGAGTTGTAGCTGATCCTCCACCTGCTATCCACTTAGTATAGCTAACCGGAGCATTTATCCATGAAATTTGTGTTCCAGTAGAAGAAAGTAATTGGCCAGAAGTTCCTGTACTATTATTTGAATCGTAAATACCTCCTTGATCAACTGTAAGATCTTTATCAACTCTAAGATCTCCTTTCATTGCTACAAATCCACTAGTATTAAAAATGAAATTTTGTGTACTACCACTACCAGTAGTTTCTAGTGAAGAATCACCAAGTGTAGTTGTGTTAGTTACAAATACAGGCACTGTTCCAACAGTTCCTGATCCAGCTAATCCTCCTAATCCATCTAATTCTATCCAACCTGTACCATTATAATACTTTATAGTATTTGATCCATTGTCATATACTATTTTTGCTTCTACACCAGTTGGTAAAGTACCTATTCTTTGTATTACCAAGTTTTCTGCTTGGTTATCATTTAAGTTTATATCGTCTAAAAATGCTATTGCCATTATTTTTAATTTAAAAAGGCTTTACCTTTGAAGCCTACTGAGAATGTTACTGTTAATTCGTTTGAATTTATAAAATCTACCTTGCCAAATATTTGAGTTAAAGCAGTGTCTACTACTGTAACTGAAGGATATTTACCTAAATTATGTGTTATTGGCCAAACGTCTAAATTATTATCATTGTTAGTAAAAACAAAAGTCTTATCTGTCGATGCTCCTGTTATTGTAAACTGTCCGTTTTGATTTGTTATTGTTATATTACTACCACCTAGTACTTTTACTGTAGATACTACACTTAAATTGTCATCTATTAGTTCTACATCAGCTGTATTCGTTCCTACTCCTGCTGATTTAGTTTCTAAAGTATAGTTAGTATCTATAAATTCTTTTAGTTTGGTTAACTCTACTTGTTTTGTTAACCTTCTACCCGAAGAATCGGAGATAATCATAGTATCATCTCCGACCGGGATATTCTTAAATGGATATGAGTATATTATAGCCATTTATTGTCTTAGCCTTTTCTATTTCTAGACATGTGCTTGAGTATATTACCTCTTTGCACCATAGCAGATGAGTTTTTATTAACTCCTGTACCTATTTTTGCGTTACCTGGCTTACCAACTGTATTGCCCATACCATAAGAGATCTTAGATCCTTTACCGTACATACCCATTCCTGGTTTTTTACCATACTGAGACATACCATCAGACATAGATCCTAATTTTGGAGTCTCTTGTCCACCTGGTCCATCATACATAGCGGTAGCTTTTGCAGCATCCACTCCAGCAATTATACCAGCGCTCACTTTTCTTTTTGCTTTTTTGATATTATCACCAACTGATTTCTTTTTCTCTCTAATTGCATCCCCTGCTCCTTTAAGTGCATCACTGGCTTTAGATTTTGCTCCTTTAAGTGCATCACCGACTTTAGATTTAAAACTCTTTTTAGATCTTAACTCTGTTGCTCTTTTTTTGTTTTGACCTGCTTTTTCAGTTTTAAGATCTGCTTTAGATCTTTTAACTTTAGCTCTAGCTCTTAGCTTAGCTGCTTTTGCTGGGTTTCTACTTTCTATTCTTTTAGCTCTTGCTTCTTTTCTGTCAGCACGTCTATTTTTACGATCTGCTCTCTTTTCTTGCCTTTCAGCTCTTGCATCTTTAGCTTTAGCTCTTCCTTTTTTAGAAAGACGCTTTGCTAATTTTCCAATACCAATAAGTGCTGGACCTTCGTCCGCTCCTTTTTTTGCTCCACTTTTTTTAGCTGAAGCTTTTTTTACTTTTTCCATAATAATTATTTTGTAGTTTGTTTTTTAATCCTATTTTGTGCATGCATTTCTACAATTAGGGTATAGTATAGTTATTCACACATAAATAGTATAATTTACATATAGGAAGGGTGACACATGCCTGTTATTAGGTAGCTTTAATAGGCAAATGTCACTATAAAAAAAACATATTAGAAGTATAGAACTGTAGAATAGCGCTACCACAATATAATTTTGTGTAAATAATAAATTGAAATATTTAATTGCGGGTCCCCTATGTTTTCCATAATTTAATTTTAATATATGATATGTTTACAATATATAATTGTGTATGTAATCTATGTATGTACTTACAAACTAATTACGATGTATGATGGATAGTACTACGTAAACAATTAAACAAATAAATAAACTAAATAACTATGAAACAATTAATACTTCCAATAACATTTATAATAACAGTAGTAACACTAATCACTTATAATATAGTAACAACAGGAATAATAAATTATATATCTTTTAACGGAATATAATGTAAGTTACAGAGAGTACATGTGTAGTACTCTACTAACTTTTTAAACTAATAAACAAAGTTACACTCTTACAAACTAAATACGAACTAACACGGATAATATAATAACTAAACAAAAATAAATAATAACAATATGAAAACTAATAACTTAACAACAAAAAGATTTGTAATAAGAAAATCTTTACTCGGTACAAATACAGTAATTACCTTTACTAATAACAAAGAAGTAACATTTACTTATGATCATGACGAGATTTACTCAACATTTCAAGAAAAGTTCGAATCAATGTCTTGCTTTCAACAGTACAAATCTTATACAAATAGTAATACTGTTCCAAAATTCTGTAGAGAACTAAGTGAAATATCTTAAAAACTAAAAGTCTTAGTTGATAGTAATACTTTAGAGACTATAAATATAACGAACATATTACTCAACACATA
>Ga0233444_10006250_pt1 | contig 10676 bp, 11 predicted proteins | sample SI_124_October20_6_FD_182792 | JGI IMG/M metagenome (GOLD analysis project Ga0233444, IMG submission 182792) | Seawater microbial communities from Saanich Inlet, British Columbia, Canada - SI_124_October2016_10_MG | ecosystem: Environmental > Aquatic > Marine > Inlet | place: Canada: British...
GCAATATTAATTGACAAGTTAATCCTATAAAAAAATTTTTAGGACTTTGAACTACTCTTGTAAAATCTTTGACGGTTAAAGATGCACCAAGTCCCAACATAATTAATGCTAAAGCTATCGGTGCTATTGTTGTTACTATTCCCATTTTAAATCCTGTGATACTTTATACATATAATTAAAAAAAAAAAGTTTTTTATGAAATAGTTAAAAGATTTAGGGTTTTTCTTAAAAATTTTGCTTTATTTTTAAAAATTTTTTTTTGATAAGGAAGAATTTTATCAATATTCATTCCAGTCATTACATATTGTTTTTTATCATTAAGTTTTAAGTATCCATTATTTGTTAAATATTTACATTTTCTAATTACTGTTGCTCTTGGAATGTTTGTCATATCAGATAAAGACATGGCACTTACACCTGATGTATTTTTATCTATTTGATCAGTGACAATACCTTTGTTAAATGTCATATAGTCAGGAGTTAAAGAGTGAAAGTTTGTTGTATTAATACTATTCTTATAGTTGAAAGCTTGGTTCATAGCTACAGTTCCCCAAATATGAAATGTTCCAACATCCCCAAACACTTTATGATAACCAATGATCATAGGAATTTGCAATCTATAAAACCATCTCCAACATAAACTAAAGTTAGTTTTAATAGTTTGTTCAATTAATTTTGTATTAAGTTTTTTTTGATAAATTCCATCCTTATTGAAAATTTCAGAAATTAAATAAATGTATTTAGAGGTTGATTTTATTTGATTTTCAGGTTTCACTTGAGAAAAAACAGAACGATCAATTATTATTTGTTTTTTTATTCGTTTTAAAACACCCAATTTTTCAAGTTCTAAAACTTTTCGTCTTACAGTTTCTTTAGGTAATTGAAGTTTTTCACAGAGCTCAGTAATACTAAATTTTTCTACTTGAAGATTTGACTTTGAGTAAAATTGATCAAAATTAAATTTTATATTCATTTGATCATAAAATTGTAAAGTTTTTTCAATTAATGAAATTACAATTAAGTATTTATAATGATCTTTAAAAGATCGATAAACATTATTCATCCAGCTCCACTGATGAACAATCCAGTCTCTTCCTAACTGATCATAGCTCCTCATCATATGATCATAAACTTGATCATCATTTAGGACTTTTGAAAAATCTACTTGTTGTAAGCTCATATTTATAAAAAAATGAATATGAAACCCAAAATGAACATGTGTCAATCAAATAGTGACCCACTTTGAACCTTATGTAAATTGAATGTAGTATCGTTTGTGGTTATCTTTGGCTATGACTACTAAAGGCTTTACAGAAACAAGTACTAATATCGCGACCCCAAATGATATTAGTATTTCTGAAAAGCCTTTAAAAGCAGACCCTATTAGAGCTCAAAGAGTAGATATTAACGTTTTAAAAGCAAAACTACAAAAGACAGAAAGTAAGGAGTTTAAAAAAAATATTGCTATTCTGTCATCATTGGTTGCTGGCCTGGGAGCTTTAGGAATTTACCTTTCTTTGTGATGAAATTTGCATTCAATCAAAATTCGTGGTTAAATTGTATTATGAAATCTACTCAAAGTGGTATTAAAGATAAAATAATCTCAAGATATTTCAAAGAAGATGCCCATCCACAACAAGTTAAAAGCACAGATATAAATATTCTATTAAATAGAATTGAAACAAATAAGAAAAACGAAAGTAGAAAAAAACTTTATTTTTCAGCTTTCGCTTCTACAGGTTTAATTTTGTTTGGATTTTTAATTTTTTAACAAATTTCACTAAATTTTCCCTAAAATTCTAATATTTAAGTAATTTATTAATATTGAATAGAAATATTAAACTATTATAAATCATCGATAATATGTGGCGGGGTAGCTCAGTTGGTTAGAGCGCAGGACTCATAAGCCTGAGGTCAGTGGTTCGATCCCACTTCCCGCTACCAAAAAAACTATTTATTTAATTTCCTAAATATAGATAGAGCGACACCATTTCTTGATACAGTAATTTCGTCAATTCCATCGTACTGTTGAAAACATGTTGTCTGTATACCAGGAAATCTAACTACCTTTTCAAGATCTTTAACATACATTACACCTTTTTCATCTACCATGTGTTTAATCTCAGGCCATATTTTTGGATTAAAAACATCTAAAGTTGTTCTATTAATAATTATCACATGGTTCGCCTCTTTTTCTTGTTTGCCTCTGTATATCTTTTTTATTCCTAATTCTTTTGTCAAATAGTAAATTAGAGTTCTATCTCCAGAACAATTTGTAATTTTAAAATTTTTTATTTCTTCTTTTGAGTATTTACTTTTAATCTTTAAAATAAGCTCCTTATAAGAGGACCCCCAATAGTCATGTTCCCACTTTTTATAACTATCTTTATATTTTAAAAAAGAATAATTTACATAGTTGTACTGATAAGGTGTAAGTAAAATAAATCTGTAAAAAGAAAAAGAAAATAAAACTACGATAATTATTAAAAAAAATTTTGATTTTAATGACTTTTCAAAAGTACATAAAAATTGATTAATAGAAAAAGCACCAATCATACAAAAAAAAGGAATGATAAATAAAAATAATCTTAAATTATCGTAAAGGTTAACTTTTAGTACCAAAGATAGCAAAACGGGAAAAAACCCAATAAGATTTATGATTAAAAATTTTTGATTAAATCCTTTAATTTGATTTTTTAAAGATATTTTTTTTGTAAAAATTAAAAAGTAAGTAGCAACAATTAATAAAGTAAAATAAAAAGGTATTCTGTATATAACAACATTTAAGAAATAAGTTCTAGGTGTATTAAAAACTTCATAATATTCTCCGTTAATTAAACCAAGTTTCGGTCCACCATTCCAATTTATTGTATTTTTAACGATTATAGAAAAAAAATTAATAAAGTTGTCATTTCGAATTTCTTCAATCATATGTGGCCAACACAAAATTATAAAAAATAAAGAGATGGTAATTGCAATTAAAGAATGAAATATAAGTCTTTTTATTAAGTATTTTGTTTCATATTTATATTTTTTAAATAAAAAAACTAATCCACAAATTATAACAGGAAATATAACTACTAAAAAAGTCAACCTAACACCACATCCAAATCCAATAAAAAAAGATGATAAAATCAAATTTTTTAATATTTTTTCATCCTCAGAACAGTAGAGATAAAAATAATAACAAAACCAAATTAATGAAAAAAAAACTATTAAGTCTTTGGAGTTCATTCCCATATGTCCAAAGAAAAAGGGGTTTAGCAAAGTTAACAAAGAAGTTAAAATTGCTATATTTGTATTAAATATTTTTTTAGTAAATAAATATAGCCCCAATATGCTAAGTGATGAAAAAGATATATTCACTAAGTGCATCAACAAATCAATATTGTTTGCATAAAAACTTTTGTTAATAAATAAAACGATTTGACCTATGCTGTAGGAAAGTGTGTCATATAAACCAGGATAGAATTCATTGTCTCTAAATTGATATCCATCAAATTTTCCAAAAGTCTTTAAATATTCAAATCTTACTAAGCCATTAATATGATGAAAATACTCATCTGTAGAAAGCCCAATAGTGAGTGAAGACCACCAAGCCAATAGTAGCAAAAAGGCAATAAAACTGATTAAAAAATTTTTTATATTTAAGCTCAATTTTTATTTTTTAACTTTGTTTAATCTTAATTAGTTTTTTTAAGTAATTTGAATAATCACAATTTCCGTAGAAATTAACTGCTTTTTTAATATGAGTTTTATTTATCCATTTATTATTAAAAGCAATTTCTTCAATACAGGCAATCTTAAATCCTTGCCTATTTTCGATGGCAGAAACAAAAGCAGAAGTTTTGTAAAAATCTTCAATAGATCCAGTGTCTAGCCATGCACCACCTCTACCAATTAGATTTGCTGAAAGTTGTTTTTTGGATTTATATAAATTTAATAAATCTACAATTTCAACTTCTCCTCTTTTTGAAGGTTTTAGTTTTTTAGCAAATTTAACAACGTTATTATCAAAAAAATACAGACCTGTGATAGCCAGGTCTGATATAAATTTTTTAGGCTTTTCTTTAATAGATATAATTTTATTTTTTTTGTCTATTTTTGCTACCCCAAAAGATTCTGGTTTTTGAACTTTATGTAAAACTACCTTTGCACCTTTCTTTAGTTTAGTATTTTCTAAAAGACTAGATGTTAAGTTTTGACCATAAAAGAAATTATCTCCTAAAATCATTGCAACATTATCTTTACCTATAAATTTTTCTCCTAAAACAAATGCATCAGGAAGACCTCTGGGTTTATCTTGCTCCTTGTATGTAATCTTAATTCCTAAATTTTTTCCATCAGGTAGTATTTTTTTATATTGACTTAACTGACCTTTGTTAACGATAACCAAAATGTCTTTAATATTTGCAAGCATAAGAATTGAAAGTGGATAAAAAATTAGTGGTTTGTCATAAATTGGAAGCAGCTGCTTGTTAACAGCTTTTGTAAGTGGACTCATTCTTGTTCCTCTTCCACCAGCTAATATAATTCCTTTTTTTATCATGCTTTTCCTAATCTTTTAATAATATCTTTTTTAGATAGCGATTTATAATATTTTTTATTTTTACAATACCAATCAAAAGTTAATTTAATACCTTGTCTAAAATTTGTCTTAGGTTTCCAGCCAAGTTTAAGCTTAATTTTATTACTATTTAGAGCGTATCTTATGTCATGACCCGGTCTATCTTTAACAAATATAATCTTAACTTTTTTTCCAATCTTTGTGGTAGATTTTGAGGTGCTAATTAAAGATTTTGAAACTTGTAAATTATTCAAATTTTTATTTGATCCAATATTATAAAATTCACCAATCTTACCTTTTGTAAAAACTTTTAGTAATGCATCACAGTGATCTTTAACGTAAATCCATTCTCTTGAATTTTTACCTTTTCCATAAATTGGTAAAGGTTTGTTATTTAGAATATTATAAATAAGCTTAGGTATTAATTTTTCAGGATGTTGTTTAGGGCCATAATTATTTGAGCAGTTTGTGACCACAGCAGGAATTTTATAAGTTCTAACATATGAACTAACTAAATGATCAGATGCAGCTTTACTTGCAGCATAAGGTGAACTTGGTTGGTAAGGATAACTTTCAGATGACCTACCAGATAAAATATCTCCATAAACTTCATCAGTAGAAACATGAATTAGTTTAGACTTATGTTTTTTTGAATATTCTTTAAAACATTCAAGTAAATTGAAAACACCAACAATATTACTTTGAATGAAACTTTCAGGGTTATCTATAGATCTATCTACGTGTGTTTCAGCTGCTAGATTGAATATTCCAACTGGTTTATATTTAAATATAATTTTCTTAAGTTTTTTATCCTTAATATCACACTTTAAGAATTTATAATTTTTTGAATTTTTATGTTCAAGAGTATTATAAAAGTTTGAAGAATAGGTTACTTTATCAATATTAATAACAAAATAATTTTTACTAATTAATAAATCTATTAAATTACTACCTATAAAACCTAATCCACCTGTAACTATAATTTTTTTCATTTTTAATGACCTGGAAAATCAATTAAATTTTCTACTTTATATCCTTTTTTAAGTAAGTTGTCTGAACCATTTAGATCAAAAAGATTTATAACAAAGATAAAACAAGCAACTTTTCCTCCAGAAATTTCTACTAATTTTGCAGCGGCTTCTGCAGTACCTCCTGTCGCTATTAAATCATCAATAACAAGAATATTTTCATTTTTTTCTATTGAATCTTTGTGTACTTCGATAGTAGCAGTTCCATATTCCAATTCAAAATCTACCGAATGAACATCAGCAGGAAGTTTATTTTTTTTCCTTAACATTATAAAAGGTTTTTTTAAAATGTAAGAAACAGCTGAAGCAAATACAAATCCCCTAGATTCTATAGCGGCTATTTTATCAAATTTAAATTTAGATGATCTTTCTACGATTTGATTTATTGCTTCTCTAAAGGCTTTTTCATTTTTAATTAGTGTTGTGATATCTCTAAATAATATACCTTTTTTAGGATAATCTGGAATTGATCTAATAAAATCTTTTAAATTCATAATAGTTACTTATAAAAGTATAAATAAATTAATTTTTAAACATGACAATAAATAAATTAGCAATTATAGGTGGCAGTGGTCTTTATGATGTTGAAGAGTTCAAAAATAGAGAATTATTGGATTTAAATACTCCCTGGGGAAAACCTTCAGATCAAATTTTAAAAACAAATTATAATGAAAAAGAGGTTTATTTCTTACCAAGACATGGGAGAGGCCATTTTATTTCTCCATCAAAAATAAATTTTAGAGCTAATATTGATGCACTAAAACAATTAGGTGTAACAGATATTGTTTCAGTTTCAGCTGTTGGTTCTTTGAAAGAGGATTTACCACCAGGAAAATTTGTAATTATTGATCAGTTTATAGATAGAACATTTGTAAGAGAAAAAACATTTTTTGATGAAGAGATTGTCGCCCATGTTTCTATGGCCCATCCAACATCTAATGGTTTGATGAATGCTTGTGAAGAGGCAATTAAAAAAGAAAAAATTGAATATCAAAGAAACGGAACATATGTTGTAATGGAAGGACCACAATTTTCAACTTTAGCAGAGTCAAATTTATATAGATCCTGGAAAGCAGATGTAATTGGAATGACCAATATGCCTGAAGCAAAATTAGCAAGAGAAGCAGAAATTAGATATGCATCTGTCTCGATGGTAACAGATTTTGATTGTTGGCATCCCGATCATGAAAATGTTGATGTTCAACAAGTAATAAAAGTTTTACTGGGAAATGCTGTAAAAGCAAAAAATATGATTAAAAATTTAATAGAAAATTTTGAAAACCATATTGATCCTAAAGATCCAACTAATAATTGTCTTGATGTAGCTATAATTACTGCTCCAGAAAAAAGAACAAAAAAAACAATCGATAAACTTAAAACGGTTGCAGGAAGAGTGCTTAAAAAATGAGATTATTAATCTATTTCTTGTTATCTTTATTTGTGTCTACAAATATTTTGAATGCAGAATCTCGTTTTGGAGATTTGACAGAAATGAGAGATGATAGAATGAGAGGTAAAGACAACCAATGGGTAAGGCCTCACCCAGGTCCATTTGTTTGGAATAATATAGAAAAAGAAAAAGGAATATTTTCATGGGATAAAGCTGACGAATATGTAATTTATGCTCAGAACCATAATCAAAATATAATCGCAACGATATGGCCATATTCTAATTGGGAACAAAAATCTTGTAAAAGAAAAAAGGGCAGAAGTCCTTTTGGTAAACGATTTACAAAATATTTAAGCAAACCCTGTTCAATGGAAAGTTATGAAAAATTTTTATTGGCTTTAGTTGATAGATATGACGGTGATGGCATAAACGATATGCCAAGTTTAACAAAACCAATAATTCATTGGGAAATAATGAATGAACCAGAATTTAAAATGTTTTTTAAAGGGACCGAAGATGAGTTTGTAGAAATTTTTAACTTTTCTTCAAAATTAATTAAGTCTAAACAAAAAAATGCAGTTATTCTTATGGCTGGTGCTGCTGGAATGTTTCCAGAAAGTAAAAAGTTTTGGAAATCAGCTCTTCCAAAGATAAAAGATCATTTTGATATAGCTAATATGCATCATATCACACCACCAGATGGTAAATGTGATAAAGATTTTTGGGTAGGTGAATTTTCTCAATTATTGCAGTCATTGAATATTGATAAACCGATTTGGGTAACCGAAGCGATGATAGGTAATTGCAAAGTAATTTCATCCTATATTAATACATTTGTTAGTGGAGCAGAAGTTATAATTGATGTTGGTGTAAATGCACCTGGAATGAAAATGAGCAAAGTAAGCAGAAAAAAACTTAATAATTTTATTAAGGAAGTCGACAGTTTCAAATCTGTTAAACTTCTTTCAAAGAAAAAAGCAGAATTCATCATGAAAGATGGAACTAAAAAGATAATTGATTTTTGATTAAATGAAAATAGAAGGTAAAGAATATCGTACAATTTGGTTTGAAAAAAACATTGTAAAAATTATTGATCAAACAAAACTTCCGCATCAATTTATTATTAAAGATTTAAAAACAGTAAATGATGCAATTAATGCAATAAAAGTAATGGAGGTAAGAGGTGCACCTTTAATAGGAGCTACAGCAGCTTATGGATTAGTTTTAGCTATAATTGAAAATAACGATCATTCATTTTTAAAGAAATCTGCACAAAATTTAATTGGCTCACGACCAACAGCTATTAATCTAAGATGGGCTGTTGATAGGATGATGAATAAATTATCAGGCGTTAATAGTGATAAAATATTAGAAATAGCTCTTAATGAAGCAAAAGAAATTTGCGAAGAGGATATAAAATTTTGTGAAAATATTGGTTTACATGGTCTTAAAATAATAGAGGAAATATATAATAAAAAAAAAGAAACAGTTAATATTTTAACTCATTGTAACGCAGGATGGCTTGCAACAATTAATTGGGGAACAGCGACTTCTCCAATTTATCATGCACACAAAAAAGGTATTCCAGTTCATGTTTGGGCTGATGAAACAAGACCAAGAAATCAAGGAGCAAATTTAACTTCATATGAATTAAATGAAGAGGGTATTAAAAATACAATCATTGCAGATAACACTGGTGGAATTTTAATGCAAAGAGGTGAAGTTGATATGTGTATTGTTGGAACAGATAGAACTTTATCTAATGGAGATGTTTGTAACAAAGTTGGAACTTATCTTAAAGCATTAGCCGCACACGATAATGACATTCCTTTTTATGTAGCTCTTCCAAGTTCAACAATTGATTGGAATATTAAAGATCATAAAGATATTCCAATTGAGGAAAGAAATTCAGAGGAATTATCTCATATGCAGGGTTTTGATAACCAAGGAAATATAAAAAAGATACAAATATATCCAAAGAAAAGTAAAGCAATGAATTTAGCATTCGATGTTACACCTGCTAAATATGTTACTGGGCTGATTACAGAAAAGGGTATTTGTGATGCATCAAAAGAAGGATTAAAGAAGTTATTTTAATGAAAAATTTAGATCAAAGAAATCAAATTATTGAATTTTCTCTAAAATTAAATTCCACTAATCTTTCACCACTAAGATCTGGAAATATATCTTTAAGAGCTAAAGAGGATGATATGGATGGTTATTTGATTACACCATCAGGAAAAAAGTATGATTCTCTAAAACCTGAAAATATTGTTTTTATGGGTTTAAATGAAGAAGCAGAAAATAACGACTTAAGTAACAAACCTTCATCAGAATGGAGATTTCATCGAGATATTTATTTAAATAAAAAAGATGCACAAGCTATTGTCCACGCTCATTCACCACACGCAACAGCTGTATCTTCACATGGGAAATCAATCCCACCATTTCACTACATGATTGCACTTGCTGGTGGTGAAGATATTAAATGTTCAGAATATGCAACTTTTGGAACAAAAGAGCTATCTCATAATGTTGTTAAAGCGTTAATAAATAGAAGCGCATGTTTAATGTCTAATCACGGCCAGGTTGCTTTTGGAAAAAATTTGGAGCAAGCTTTTGAGCTCGCACAAGAGATAGAAAATATTTGCCAACAATATATTATTGCACTAAAGATAGGTGAGCCAAAGATTCTTTCATTTGAAGAAATGCAAAAAGTTTTGGATAAAGCTAAAAATTATAAAAAAGGGTAACATGATTAAAGTTGGCGAGCATATTACTTTAGATATAATTGGAACTCTGAAGGAATATGATCCTTCAGTTTATGAAAAGGTAATAAATAAGATTGCAAAGGCAGCTGACGTTACCATTTTAAATATATCAAAATATAAATTTGAACCTCAGGGGTTTACAATTTTGGCACTATTAGCTGAAAGCCATATAAGCTTTCACACATTTCCAGAAAAAGGAATAATAAGTTTTGATTTTTTTACATGTGGAAAAATAAGTCCATCTATAGCAATAGACATCGTTAAAAATGAATTTGATCATAAAAGAATTGTAAAAAAAGAATTTAATAGAGATACTAGATCTCTCTATCATGACATTTATAGTTCTTCTGGATTACAAAAGTCGTATGTGGTCAATGAAGTTTTGGAAGATTTTAAATCAAAAGTTGGTCAACATATAGAAATTTTAGAATTAGAACAATTTGGCAAATCCTTGTTTATAGATGGTGAAATTCAAGTAGCATCAACAGATGAACATTTATACAGTTCAACTTTTGTAGGGGCGGGTTTGAAATTAAATAGTGATAATGAAAGAGCAGCCATTATTGGTGGTGGAGACGGCGGTGTTGCAAGAGAATGTATTTCAAAAAAATTTAATTTTGTAGATTGGTATGAACTTGATCAAGAAGTAGTTGATGTATGTACTAAACACTTAGGCGAGATAGGAAACAAAGCAACAGAAAAAAATTCTGTTAAATGTGTATGGGGTGATGCTTTTGAAAGCATTAAATCAGTTAACGATGATCATTATGACCATATATTTGTAGATTTAAATGATGATCAATTTTGTATTGATCTAGCAGCAAAGAACATGGACTCTCTTGTAAGAATTTTAAAACCAAAGGGAGTTATAACTGCTCAGGTTGGTAGTCAGGATAAAAAACCTCTTCAAGTTGAAAATT
>Ga0233444_10006252_pt1 | contig 10675 bp, 12 predicted proteins | sample SI_124_October20_6_FD_182792 | JGI IMG/M metagenome (GOLD analysis project Ga0233444, IMG submission 182792) | Seawater microbial communities from Saanich Inlet, British Columbia, Canada - SI_124_October2016_10_MG | ecosystem: Environmental > Aquatic > Marine > Inlet | place: Canada: British...
ATCTCTTTAATAATTTTAATGTCTTTAATACTAGTTTCTTCATTTAATTCTCTCCTCATAGCTGCAAGAAAATCCTCACCGCTATTAACACCGCCTTGAGGCATTTGCCACTTGTCTCCAGGATTGTCTTTTCGTTTTCCAACAAAAACTTGATTTTTATTATTTAAAAGAATTACACCTACTCCAATGCGCATAGGAAGTTTGTGATTATCCATAATTACGAGTTAAAAAGTTTAATAGCGTAATTTAACTGATTGTCTTTTTTTGAATTAATTTTGAAGTCATCTCCATCTTCTTCGACCAAAATGTCTGGAGTTACACCTACTTCAGATATTGATTTACCAGAGGGCAAATAATATTTTGAAATAGTTAATCTCATTCCCCCACCATTTCTTAATGGAATAATGGATTGCACAGATCCTTTCCCATAAGAATTTTCACCTAAAATTATAGCTCGTTTGTGGTCTTTTAGTGCTCCTGCGAAAATTTCAGAGGCTGATGCAGAACCATTATTAATTAAAACAACAATTGGTTTACCCTTTGTTTCATCACCTTTTCTAGCAAAAAATTTTCTTGTTTCAGAAACATTACGTCCTTTTGTAGAAACTATTTCACCATCATCTAAGAAAAAATCAGTAATGTTTATTGCTTGAGTTAGAAGCCCTCCAGGATTATTTCTAAGATCAAGAACATAACCTTTTATTTTAGGATTTTTTTCAAATTTTTTTATTGATTTTAAGAATTGTTCATCACTATTTTCATTGAATGATTTCAATCTTATATAACCTAAATTTTTATCTTTACTTTTAACTTCTGAACTAACTGATTGGATTTCAATAATCTTTCTAGTAATTGTAAATTCTAGAGATTTTTTTATATTTTTTCTTCTTACTGTAAGATCTATAGCTGATCCAACAGGGCCCCTCATTAATTTGACAGCTTCCATTAAAGATTTTCCTTGAACTTGTTCCTTGCCAATTTTAACAATATAATCACCAGCTTTGATCCCAGCTTTAGCTGCTGGTGTGTCATCAATAGGTGAAATTACTTTTACAACACCAGATTCCATTCCTATTTCAATTCCTAGACCTCCAAATTCTCCTCTCGTATCTGTTTGCATTTCTTTAAACAACTCTGGACTCATATAAGCCGAGTATGGATCAAGAGATTGCAAAACTCCATTAATCGCAGAGTCCATTATTTTCGATTGATCTACATCATCTACATAATCTTTTTTAATATTTTCCAATACCTCTCCAAAAAGATCAATTTTTTCATAGAGATTATTTTTAGAGAACGCAGAGCTGCAAAAAAAATTTAAAAGTAAAATCGATAAGATTATAATTTTGTTCATATCATAGCCTTTTCTTTAGGTATTTCTTCAGACCACATTTTTTCTAAATCATAAAATTCTCTTTTTTCAGGGTGAAATATATGAACAATTACATCGTGTGCATCAACTAATTTCCAGTCCTTACTTTCCTTTCCTTCTATACGACAATCACTTAAACCGAGTTTTTTTAATTCTGCAACTAAAATTTCAGAAAGGGATTGAAGATGTCTAGAAGATGTCCCTGAAGCAATTACCATATAATCAGCAATGTAAGATTTGTTTTTTAAGTCTATAAAAGTAATATTTTGAGCTTTGTTACTATCTAGAATTTTTTCAATATTTAATTTGATATCAGATACTTTCATTAAAAATTTTTAAATATCTTTTTTCTAATTAATGTTGATGAAATAATAATTGGTCTATTTCTAATATAAATTATGTTTTTGTTTTTTAAATATTTAACCACAATTGAATTCTTACTCTTCTTATCATATCCTTTACGAGAAAAAACAACTAATTTTGTCAATTTTACTAATTTTTTCCAACTTTTCCACTTGTGTAATGTAAGCAAAATGTCTGAACCAATTATAAAATAAATATTATTTAACTTTTTATTCTCAATTAAATAATTAACTTGATTAATGGATCTTGAAGATTTTACCTTTTTATCTAAATATAATACTTGTATTTTTTTTAAATTTTTTGCGGCTTTTTTTGCAAGTTTAATTCTATTTTGTAGAGAAAAATGAACCTTTTTTTTAAAGGGGTTCTTTTTTGTAATTAACCAATAAATTTTATCTAATTTAATTTTTTTTAATGCTATTTTTGAAATAGCTAAATGCCCTTTATGGACTGGATCAAAACTACCGCCTAATATACCAATTGATTTATTATAAAGCTTCACCATTAATTATGGTCTAATGATTCCTTTTCCAGAAACAATATATTTATAAGATGTAAGCTGATTAATACCTACAGGGCCTCTTGGCGGTAATTTGTTTGTAGAGATACCAATTTCCCCACCAAAACCAAATTCTCCACCATCAGCAAATTGAGTAGAAACGTTGTGCATGGCTATAGAACTATTAACCCCGTTTAAGAAAGTTTGTGCATTTTTAGAACTATTGGTAATAATACTATCAGTATGCATCGTTCCATATTTTAAAATATGATTGACACTTTCTTTGACATTTTTAACAGTCTTAACTGATATAATTGCATCTAAGTATTCAGTTTTCCAATCCTTTTCTTTTGCTGGTTTTAATTTATTTGCAAATAACTTGTTAATTTTACTGTCCACTCTTACTTCACAACCAGATTTAATCAATGAATTGATAATTTCTTTAGCGTGTGTATTCAGAGCTTTCTCTTCAATTAAAAGTGTTTCAACTGCACCACAAATACTTGTTCTTCTCATTTTAGCATTAATGATAATTTTTTTTGCCATATTTAAATTTGCAGTTTTATCTATAAAGATATGGCACAAACCCTCAAGATGACCAATCACATGAATATTCGAAAATTTCTGAACTTTGGCTACTAATCCTTTCCCCCCTCTTGGCACAACAACATCGATGTATTTACTCATTTTTGATAATAAATTATCTACGATCTTTCTATTCTTATTTTCTATAAATTGAACACAATTTTTATTTATTTTATTTTTTTGTAAAACTTCTCGAAAAAGATTAGCTAGAAGTTTATTAGAATTTATTGCCTCAGAGCCCCCCCTAAGAATTGAGCAATTTCCTGATTTTAAACATAACGCAGCAACATCTGCAGTAACATTTGGTCTACTTTCATATATAACTCCAATAACGCCAATTGGAGTTGAAACTCTTTTTATATTAAGTTTATTTGATCTTTTCCAGCTTTCCAAAACTTGTCCAATTGGATTTTTAAATTTTGCGATTTGATTTATAGAATATCGAATTTCTTCTATTCGTTTTTCATTCAATATGAGTCTATCTACAAGATGTTTTCTTTTAACATTTTTTACATCTTTATGATTCTCTTTAATAACTTTTTTTTTATTGACCAATAAAGACTTGTTATAATCCTCTAAAACTTTTTTAATTTTAATATGTTTTATTGCTTTTAAATCTTCAAAAGCTTTTTTAGCATTTTTACCAATTTTCTGTAAATAATTCATTTATAACATTACCATATCATCTTTATGAATAATTTCAGACTTACTCAAATAGCCTAAAATTTTTTCTATTTCATTACTTTGCTTGCCTTTGATCTTGTCAATTTCTTCAGAATTAAATGAAGCTAATCCTCTAGCCAAATGTTTTTTATTTTGGTCTACTACTAAAATATTTTCTCCTTTATTAAAAGATCCTTCAATTTTAGTTATTCCAGCGGCCAGTAAACTTTTACCATTATTAAGTGCTTGTGAAGCTCCCTGATCAACATAAATAACTCCTGAGGAGTTTAAAGAACCTACTATCCATTTTTTTTTAGCATCTAAACTCGATATTTTTGGGGTAAAATGAGTATAGATTTTATTTTTTATCATTCTTTTAATAGGATTATTTTTATCACCATTTGCTAGAAACATATGGCACCCTGAATTAATACATATCTTCGCTGCATCTAACTTTGTTGAAATTCCACCTGATCCATAGTCATTTTTCTTTTTATCAATTAATGATTTAATTTTTTCATCAATTTTATTAACAGTAGAAATAATTTTTTTTTGTTTAGATTTATCATAAAGCCCATCAACATCTGAAAAAATAATCATAGTGTCTGCACCGATTATCTGAGCTACTCTAGCTGCTAATCTATCATTATCCCCATATTTAATTTCTGCAGTTGCCGTTGTGTCATTTTCATTTACTATTGGTATTGCTTTAAGTTTAAATAAATTATCAAATGTTCGTCTTACATTTAAGGCTCTTCTTCTTTGTTCTGTATCATCAGGGCTAATTAGAATTTGTCCCGTTTTAATTTTATGTTTTTCAAATAATTTTTGAAATTCACTTGCTAAATGAATTTGGCCAACAGCTGCAATAGCCTGACTCATTTCCAATTTAATTTTCTTTTTATTAATTTTTAAATATTTTTGACCTAACGCTATGGCTCCAGAAGAAACAATTACAAGGTTTTTATTTTTACCATATTTTTTAATATCATGTATAAGTGATGTAACCCATTTTTTTTTAAACATACCTTTACGATCAACAACAGTTGAAGAACCAAGTTTAATAACAATTATTTTTGAATTTTCAGTTAGCATTTATAATTAATAATTTTTTTACTTTTAATAAGTCTTTATTTGAAAATACAGAGATAACTTCATATTTTGCTTTAATTTTTTTTTTAAATTCATTAAGTTTTTTAATAATCTCTTCACTTTTGAGCAAATCAGATTTATTAAAAAAAATTATTTCCTTTTTCTTACCTAATTTTTTATCATAAGTTGATAGCTCTAACTTTATCTTTTTATAAGAATTCACAAGGTCTGTTTCTGTTAAATCAATTAAATGTAGTAAAACTTTGCATCTTTCAATATGTCTTAGAAATTTATCTCCTAGCCCTATACCTTTATGAGCGCCTTCTACTAGTCCGGGTATATCAGCTAAAGTTACTTCTTTACCATCATAATAAGTTACACCTAAATTAGGATTAATAGTTGTGAAAGGATAGTTTGCTATTTTTGGTTTAGCTTTAGTTAAGGCGGCTAACAAACTAGACTTACCTGCATTAGGTTTTCCAATAATTCCAATGTCTGCTATTACTTTTAATTGAAACCAAATCCAAAATTCTTCTCCCATCTTTCCACTGGTCTTTTTCTTTGGAGCTCTATTTGTTGAACTTTTAAACCTAACATTTCCTAAACCACGTTTGCCACCTGCAGCTACTAAATATTTTTCCTTATTCTTGGTAAAATCATAGATAAGCGTATTATTATCTTCTTCATATACTTGAGTGCCAACTGGAACCTTAAGAACTAAATCTTTTCCATTAGCGCCAGTTTTATTTCTCTTACTGCCACTTTTTCCATGTTCCGCTCTAAAATGTTGTGTATATCTAAAATCTATTAAAGTATTTAAATTACGATCGGCTTCGACAATAATTGAACCTCCATCGCCTCCATCGCCTCCATCTGGGCCACCGTATTCAACAAACTTTTCTCTTCTAAAGTGAGCAGAACCAGATCCCCCATTTCCAGCTTTTATATATATTTTTGCTTGATCTAAAAATTTCATCTCGGATATATTACAAATAACTTAAGTTATTTATAGATCTAATTGGGGATTACAGAAACAAACGTTCTGTTTAATTTTGATTTTTTAAATTTAACTTTTCCTTTTACTACAGAAAAAATAGTATGGTCTTTACCTATTCCAACATTTTCACCAGGATGTATTTTGGTTCCTCTCTGTCTCACAATTATGTTGCCAGGAATCACTAATTGGTCTCCATATTTTTTTACTCCTAGACGTCTTCCTTTACTATCTCGGCCGTTTTTAGATGATCCACCAGCTTTTTTTGTTGCCATTAATATTTCCTATTTTTTTGAAACTTTCTTTTTAGTTGAAACTTCTTTTTTAATTTCTTTTTTAGAGGCAACTATTTTAGCTTCGTCAATTACTTTTCCGCCTTTAGACATTATTTTGGTTATCTGAATCTTAGAATGACGCTGTCTGTGACCATTTTTTTTTCTTGAATGTTTCCTTCTTCTTTTGTGAAAAATTAAAACTGTTCTATCTTTAACATTATCTAATAGTTTAGCCTCAACCATTGCGCCATCTACACTTGGATTTCCAACCTCAGTCGTTGTATCATCGTTTAAAAGTAATACGTTTTGAAATTTTATAGTTTCACCAATTTTTGCGTCTAGTTTTTCTATTTCAAGTATTTTACTTGCTGAAACTTTGTACTGTTTTCCACCTGTTTCTATTATTGCAAATGACATAAATTATCTCTTTTTAGATTTAGGGCAATATATCCTGCAAAATTATCAAGTCAAGATTATTGAGCCTAAAAATTGTCTTTTAAATCACGTAATTTAGTAAAAATTTCTAGATCTGAAGAATTTTCTAGATTTATAGCTTTTTTTACCTCTGGATCATTGCATCTTAAAAAAATATTTGTTTTAATTTCATCGCTAATTGTGGAAGGAATATTTGGGTTACTATTTTTCAAATTTAATTCAATGATATTTTTCTTATTTTTTAAAAAAGCATTACTTGGATTAAATTTTAAGCAAAATTGCAAGTTTTTATAAGTATACTCATGTCCACAGTATAGCTTTGTATCACCAGGAAGGTTTTTAAGTTTATTTAATGACTGAAACATTTCTTCATATGTTCCTTCAAATACTCTTCCACAACCTAATGAAAAAAGTGTATCACCAGCGAATAACACTTTTTCATTTTTAAAATAAAATGCAATATGTCCTTTAGTGTGACCTGGAATAAAGATTGTAATAAAATTTAATTTACCAATCTTAAACTCTTGATTATTTTTTAAAATTTTGTCAATACCTGGAATACGATTTTTGTCGTTTTCACAGCCAAGCACTATTGAGTTATATTTTTTTTTAAGTTCTTTATTTCCACCTACGTGATCAAAATGGTGATGAGTATTCAATATAAAATCTAATTTTTTGTAATTTTTATCTATAATTTCATCACATGCTTTAAATTCAGATGGATCAACTATAGCTACAGTATTCGAATTTTCGTCATGTATTAAATAACTATAATTATCGTCTAAACATGGTATAATTTTAATTTTCATCTTCACCAATAAGAAAAATTCCTAACTTAGAAAAAAAATTTTTAATTTCTAAATTACTATTTTTTATTAAAGAAATTTTATCTTCATTTACTCCAACAACTTTTTGAATCTTGATATTTTTTTTATCGCAATAATTAAAGAGATCTTTTATCGAGCACATATGTAAATTTGGAGTATTATACCAAGAGTTAGGTAAGGTCTTTGTTATTGGCATTTTTCCAAAAAATAATAAACTAGTTCTAACTTTCCAATAACCAAAGTTTGGTATTGAAACTATAACAGACTTTCCAATACGTAATAATTCTTTTAAAACTTTATCAGGATTATAAAATGCCTGAAGAGTTTGACTAAGAACAACATAGTCAAAAGATTGATTAGGAAATTGATAAAGTTCTGTCTCAGCGTTTCCTTGAATTACAGGCAATCCTTTGTAAATACACTCTTGAACATTATTTTTTTCTAGCTCTAGTCCTCGAACCTCTATGTTTTTCTCTTCTTTAAGTAGGTTCATTAAAGAGCCATCACCACATCCTACATCCAATACTCTTGTATTGTTAGGTAACAAGTCTGCTATTACTTTAAATTCTTTTTTCATTTTTAAATTTTTCGTGCATTGAGTCTATAAAGCCTTTTAAAGTTTTTAAAAACTCTGGTTCATTTACTAAAAATGAGTCATGACCTTTATCAGTTTCAATTTCTGAATATGATACATCAGCCCCTGAAGCATTAAGAGCAATAACGATATCTTTGTTCTCTTTAGTTGTATAAAGCCAATCAGAAGAAAAAGAGATAACTAAAAACTTTGTTTTCTGATTTTTAAAAACTTCCACAAGACCTCCTTTAAATTGTTTAGATAAATCGAAATAATCCATTGCTCTAGTTATGTATAATACTGAATTTGCATCAAATCTTTCAACAAATGCATTACCCTGATGTCTTAAATAACTCTCAACTTGAAAATCAGCATTAAAACTAAATTCATAATCAGCTTTTTCTTGTAACTTTCTTCCGAATTTATCCTGCATACCCTGTTCTGATAAATAACTAATGTGACCAACCATTCTAGCTACAGCTAACCCATTTTTTGGCTGAGTATTTTTAAGAAAGTATTTTCCATTATCCCAAACCGGATCAGCCATAATTGCTTGTCGAGCCAATTCATTTAAAGCTATATTTTGTGCACTATGGCTCGCACTACAAGCAATAGGTATGGCAGAAAAAGTTTTATTTGGGAAAGTTGCACAAAATTGTAATAGTTGCATTCCACCCATTGATCCTCCAGTAGCACATAAAAGTTTTTTTATGTTAAGATGTTCTAAAAGAGACTCTTGAGCTTTTACTATATCTTTAATTGTAATTACGGGAAAATCTAAGCCGTAAGGTTGATTCGTTTCTTTATTATTATTGCTTGGCCCCCAGGAACCCATACATCCACCAATGACATTGGCACATACAACAAAGTATTTATTTGTATCTATTGCTTTACCAGGTCCGACAGCAGTAACCCACCAACCTTCTTTGTTTGTCACTGGATTCATTCCAGCAACAAATTGATCACCAGTTAAAGCATGAAAAACTAAAATTGCGTTATCTTTATTTTCATTTAATTTGCCATATGTTTCATAAGCAAGAGGAAAATTATTAATAATTTTACCACAATCAAGTTTGAGTGGCTTTGAAATATTTATTTTTTTTATATCTTCAATTTTATTATTCATCCAAAAAAAAAGCCCAGCTAAACTGGGCGTTCTCCCTTTTTAGCTACATTTATTATGCGCTCGCAATATGGTTAAATCAGCGCATTTAATGTTTACTAAATCATCACAAACTTGTCAATTTTATATAAGATAAAGAATTATAGAAAAACGCTTATAATTTAGATATTACAATAAAATGAGACTTCCAAAGCCAAATAAAATTTTAGCTGAAAAATATGTTACAGGCTTGAGTAAATTTAGGAATAAAGAAGCTAAAGTAAAATTATCTGCTAACGAGTCTGCATTAGGTCCCAGCCCAAAAGCTATCAAAGAGTATTTAAGGCTTTCAAAGAATTTTAAAAGATACCCTGATAGTGAAGGTATAAATTTAAGAAAAACAATAGCTAAAAAATTTAAATTAGATCTTAATAGGATTATATTAGGTTCAGGATCAGATCAGATTTTAGAATTAATTTGTAAAGCTTTTTTAAGAAAGGGAGACGAAGTTGTTGTACCAAAATATAGTTTTTTAATCTACAGACTTTATAGTCAAATAAATGGTGCAAAAGTTTTTTACTCTAAAGAAAAAAATTTTACGATATCGATTGATGATATCTTAAAAAAGGTAACTAAAAAAACTAAAATTGTTTTTTTAGCGAACCCAAATAATCCTACGAGTACATATGTGGATAAAAAAAAATTACTTTTTTTAAGAAAAAAACTTAGAAGCAATATTTTACTTGTAGTAGATGATGCATATTTTGAGTATGTAAAACAAAAGAATTATTCTTCTGGGCTGCAATTATTTTCAAATTTTAAAAATGTTATAGTTACAAGAACATTTTCTAAAATTTATGGATTAGCTGGATTAAGAGTAGGTTGGGGATATGGATCAAAAGAAATTATAAATTCTTTAAATCAATACAAGCCTCCATTTAATATAAATAGTCCTGCTTTATCTGCAGCTGAAGCAGCAATTAAGGATAATGCTTGGCTTAATAAAGAAATAAAACACGTTAAAAAATGGAATGATAAATTTTTCAAAGAATTTGAAAAACTAAATATTGAAACTAATAAAAGTTTTACTAACTTTTTATTAATAAATTTTGATAAAGTTAAAAAAAATTCATCTATAATTTTTAGACTTTTAGCTGGCGCAGGTATATTAGTTAGAAAGATGGATAATTATGGAATTAAAAACTCGCTTAGAGTAACTATTGGAAAAAATGAAGAAAATAAAAAATTAATTTTAAAATTAAAGAAAGTTATTAATGTTTAATAAAATTTGTGTTTTAGGCTGTGGTTTAATTGGATCTTCTCTATTAAGGGCAATTGATAAAAAAAAACTAGCTAAAGAAATAAGTGCCTTTGATAAATCTAAAGACGTTTCTAGATACTTGGCTAAGAATTTTTCTTTTAATATAGCTAAAAGTGCTGAAGAAGCTGTAAAAGATTCCGACTTAGTAATTATTTCATCTCCTTTGAGTAGCTATAAAGAAATCTTACTTTCAATGAAATCAAGCTTGAAGAAGAACGTAATTTTAACAGATACTGGTTCAGCAAAGAAAGAAGTAAATAAAGTAATCAGTAATTTAAATTTAGATAGTGTTAATTGGATAGCTTCACACCCTATAGCTGGCACAGAATTTAGCGGACCAGAAGCAGGATTTGCAGAAATGTTTGAAAATCGATGGTGTATATTGTCGGCAGATAAAAGTATTTCTAAAGATGAAATTTCAAAACTTGAAAAATTTTGGATCGATTTAGGAAGCAAGGTAAAACTCATGTCTTTTGAACAACACGATTATGTGTTGTCATTAACAAGTCATCTGCCTCACGTAGTAGCTTATAGTATTGTTAAAACAGCCATTAATGATGATGATAAATTTAA
>Ga0233444_10006253_pt1 | contig 10674 bp, 10 predicted proteins | sample SI_124_October20_6_FD_182792 | JGI IMG/M metagenome (GOLD analysis project Ga0233444, IMG submission 182792) | Seawater microbial communities from Saanich Inlet, British Columbia, Canada - SI_124_October2016_10_MG | ecosystem: Environmental > Aquatic > Marine > Inlet | place: Canada: British...
AACTACTAGCCGGATCAAATAAATCTATAATGATAGCGTCAAATTGTAAGGTGGTGGACTCTACAAATGAACTGATATTTTGATCGATGAGGGTCCATTGCTCGTGATTTAAATCTGTCAGTTGATGGTGGAGAAAATCTAGGTCATAGGGGAGTATGTGAAGTGATTGATAATGAAATTTAGAGGTTGCTAGTTGCTGAACGATGACCCCATTATCCCCACCAATGATCAGTATCTTGGCCTCTTTGGGGAGTACTTGTAATAAGGGATATAAAGTAGCTTCACCATACATGCTTTGATCTGGGGTGGCCGTGCTTAATCGACCGTTATAATAGGTCCACTGATCGTCGTTCCATAGAACTTGATCGATGACTCCTTTTCGTGTTTTTATAGATGAAATGACATTTTCTGTATAATTTTTTTGATTGGGTGTAAAGGCAAAAGGGATCATCCAAACAAGGCCAGCGGCGAGCATGGGGAGCACGAGCCACTTCATTTTTAATTGGGTCCCCATAAATACAGTGGTCATGGCCATGATGTTAATCCAAAGCCATCCATGATCGGTTATTCCGATCAAATATTGGGTCAAAGGATAGGATCCCAAAATCATAGAGATGAGCCAAAGAGAGATAAAAAATGTAAAGAAGTTGTTTTTAAAGGGAGCAATAGGAGCAAAGCGGAGGGCCATTAGAGGCAATAAAATAAAAAACCAAAAAGCCATTTGATTTGGAGTGCGAAACTCAAAAAAATGTGCAGATAACTGATGGTACCAACTGCCGGTCAGTCCAAAGAAAATGAAGGAGGCCAAAAGTGATTTTTTCAATCTTTCTCTTCTGATTTTTTTCTAATTTCAGCCTCGAAACCTGAAGCAATAATGCCGGCAGGTAAGGCAAAAATGCCAACACCCATAATGGCAATAAATGCGCCTAAAACCCTACCTATGGAAGTGATGGGATACACATCTCCATAGCCTACGGTAGTCAGTGTAGCTACGCCCCACCACATGGTTGCTGGAATACTGCTGAATGCTTTAGGCTGTACTTCATGCTCTACATAATACATCAGACTAGAAGCCAAAACAAGGACTAATAAAACAATGGTCAGGGTGACCAAAAGCTCTTCTTTTCTTCTATTTAATACATTTGCGATCATTTGAAAGGCCGTAGAATACCTTCCCATTTTAAAAATACGTACCAATCGAAAAAGTCTTAGGAGCCTCAAAATACGCCCATCAATACTCATGATGAAGGGCAAATAAAAGGGTAAAATGGCAAGCAAATCGATCAATCCAATGGGTGAAAGGATGAATTGAATCCGGCCTTTTATGGGATGGCGATAGCGTTCAATCAAGGTGCAAGTCCATATACGCCCGACATACTCCAAGGTAAAGACGACTACCGAAATGATCTCAAACCATTCAAAAAAATATTCATATTTGATGTAGACAGAAGCTACTGTTTCCATGATCACAGCGATCATGTTCAAAAATATCATGATCATGATGAACAGATCAAACCGGCGACTGAGTCGATTGTCACCATCGTCTTTCTCAAGTATTTCGAATAAGCCTTTTCTAATTTTTTCCATCTTTAATATATTGATGATAAGCAACGACAAAATTTACATACATCTCGCTGTTGCAACTACTGATTTCTAAATAGGCTTTTTGTTCTTCAGGGAAAGTATGGAGGGCACAATGACTTTCTGCCAATAACCAAAGAGCCGTATAGCCTTGAGGATCAAAGGCATGGTCAATAAACTTGAGTACGGTGAATCCCGAGCCAATGATGAGTCCTTCAACATCTGTTTTTAATTGGTGATCCGAGGAGTAAGTCATCCAAGATGAGAAATTATCAATTTTTGCTTCCAATGATGTATTTATTAAGTCTATTTTTTGTTGATGATCTTAACTGTTAGGCTAAAATAATGTTTGTTCTTCATATGAAGGGTTAATATGTATATTTGTTGTGTATCAAATGGAGTTATGAAGCGACGAATTTTTCTTAGACAAACGGGCTTAGGCCTCTCCGGACTTTTGGGTTTGGAGGTAGTATTTGCGTCAAGTATGCCCAAAGACTATATTCCTTTGATGGACCACCGGCAAGATCCCTTCAAAAATCTAAATAAGCACAAGCAAATGATTGTGTTGAATGATCGTCCATTGAACATGGAAGCCCAGGCACATTTATTGAATGATGAAGTGACGCCCGCAGACAAAATGTTTGTGAGAAACAATGGGATCACGCCTCAGAAAATTGATGTAAAAAATTGGCGATTGGTCATTGATGGTGAATCCGCACTAAATGGCAGGTCATTTACGCTCGATGAGTTAAAAACTACCTTTGATTCATATACCTATCAATTGGTTCTCGAATGTGGTGGCAACGGCCGCAGTGAGTTCAATCCACCTGCCAAAGGCAATCAATGGACCATTGGAGCGGTATCTTGTGCGCAATGGACAGGTGTTAGATTGCGTGATGTTTTGGAACGGATAGGTGTGAAGGACGACGCGGTCTACTTGGCCTATCACTCAAGGGATCAGCACCTGAGTGGAGATTCTAAAAAAGAAGCCATCTCTCGTGGGATACCTATTTCAAAGGCCATGATGGATGAAACATTATTGGCATATAAAATGAACCAAGAGGATATTCCGTTGATTCATGGCCAACCTTTGAGGTTGGTAGTGGGTGGGTGGCCTGCATCAGCATCTGGCAAATGGCTAACGCAATTGTCCATAAGAAATATCGTACATGATGGAGCCAAAATGGGGGGCCAAGCTTATCGGATACCCTGTGAGACCGTTGCGCCAGGAACCCCTGTTTCTGACAAAGACATGTGTATCATTGAATCCATGCCCGTCAAATCCTTATTAACCTATCCAAAAAGTGGTGCCCTTTTAGAAAATCAGAAAAACCTAGAGATCCGGGGTCATGCCTGGGCAGGCGAATTAGCAGTATCAGCAGTCTATTATTCTATTGATTTTGGTGCTACTTGGGATGTTTGTCATTTGTCTGCACCCATCAATCGTTTAGCTTGGCAGCATTTTAAAGCAGAGATTCAATTTCCAAAGAAAGGTTATTATGAAGTTTGGGTGCGTGCCAGAGATCAAAATGGAGTAGATCAACCCATGATTTTACCGGGATGGAATCCCAAAGGATATTTAAACAATGCCTGTCACCGCATAGCGATTAAAGTAGTATGAAAGCAGGGTTAATATCTACGTTTTTGCTCCTACTGTTGAGCTTTTTATTAATGAAATGCGATCCACCAAAAGGCAAAGTCAAAGAGGCCACATTGCCAGATAGTACGATGCTTGGACTTATAGATGATACGGGAGTGCTCCTAGTACTTCAACACTGCAATGCGTGCCATTCCACCCAATTGATCAGTCAAAACCGGATGACCAAAGCAGGATGGAAAAGTACCATTCAATGGATGCAAGCCACCCAAAATTTATGGGATTTAGGTGAAGATGAAGCAATTATTTTAACGTATTTGGCTAAAAATTATGCGCCTAGTGCCATAGGTAGAAGGCAAAGTTTAGTAGTAGAGCAGTGGTATGCACTAGACGAAAAAAATTAATTTGAGTTTAACAGCCTATTTGTATGTCAAAAAAAAAGGGGGCGAAATAATATAAAGGCATAAAAAAACCTGCTTCATGGAAGCAGGTTTTTTTATTAGTTAGCAATAAATTAAGCGAGATCAAAACGGTCAAGATCCATAACCTTGGCCCATACCGCCACGAAGTCTTGAATGAATTTCTTCTGGGCATCTTCACAGGCATAAACCTCTGCTACCGCACGCAGCTGAGAGTTAGACCCGAAGGCAAGATCAACTGAAGTTGCAGTCCATTTAACTTTACCTGTTTCACGGTCGCACCCTTCAAATATATCTTCAGATGCTGCTGACTTACCCCATTGGGTACCCATATCAAGTAAGTTGATAAAGAAATCATTGCTCAACGTTTCAGGATTTTTGGTAAAAACACCATGAGCTACACCACCGGTATTGGTGTTGAGTACCCGCATGCCTCCAATCAATACCGTCATTTCGGGAGCGGTCAAAGTGAGTAAATGTGCTTTGTCCAAAAGGAGCTCTTCAGGAGCTCGATCATTTCCTTTTTTCTTGAAATTTCGGAAGCCATCGGCTTTCGGTTCTAAAACGGCAAACGATTCAAGATCGGTCTGATCTTGTGAGGCATCTGTACGTCCTGGCGTAAAAGGAACGGTGATCTTTTCTCCTGCTTTTTGGGCAGCAGCTTCCACACCAGCGGTACCACTTAACACGATCATATCGGCCAATGATATTTTTTTATTACCAGCTTGCTTTTTGTTGAATGCTTCTTGAATATCAGTAAGGATTTTAATGATCCTTGTCAACTGCTCGGGCTGATTTACTTCCCAAGTATTTTGAGGAGCTAAAACTATACGTCCACCATTGGCACCGCCTCGTTTGTCTGAGTTCCGGAAGGTAACGGCAGATCCCCAGGCCGTAGCTACGAGTTCAGAGATCTTCAAATCACTTTCAAGAACGGAGCTTTTGAGACTAGCGATGTCTTGGGCATCAACCAATTCATGGTCTAACTCAGGCACAGGATCTTGCCAGATCAATGTTTCCGAAGGCACTTCTTTTCCTAAGTAACAGGCGACAGGTCCCATGTCTCGGTGAGTTAGCTTGAACCAAGCCCGTGCAAAAGCATCTGCAAATTCAGCAGGATTTTCGTGAAATCTTTTAGAAATTGGTGCATAAATAGGATCCATAATCATGGCCAAATCCGTAGTAGCCATCATGGGTGCATGACGTTTGGAAGGATCGTGGGCATCAGGCACTGTATCTGAGGCGGCTCCGTCTTTGGGCGCCCACTGCTGAGCGCCTGCTGGACTTTTTACGAGTTCCCATTCATAACCAAAAAGGGTATCCCAGTAACTGTTGTCCCATTCGATTGGTGTTGGGGTCCAAGCACCTTCCAAGCCACTGGTGATGGTGTCCACCCCTTTACCTGTTCCAAAACTGTTTTTCCATCCAAGTCCTTGTTCTTCAATGGTTGCACCTTCAGGTTCTGGACCTACGTGGTCAGGATTACCTGCACCATGTGTTTTACCAAAAGTATGTCCACCTGCGATGAGCGCTACGGTTTCTTCATCATTCATGGCCATTCGGCCAAACGTCTCGCGAATATCTCTTGCTGAGGCGATGGGATCAGCTTTGCCATTGGGTCCTTCTGGATTTACATAAATAAGACCCATCTGAACGGCACCGAGTGGATTGTCCAATTCTCTATCCCCTTTGTAGCGTTTGTCTTCTAACCATTCGGTCTCAGGTCCCCAAAAAACATCTCCTTCAGGTTCCCAAACGTCTGCACGGCCTCCACCGAAACCAAAGGTTTTAAATCCCATGGATTCTAAGGCACAGTTGCCTGTAAGAATCATTAAATCAGCCCAGGATATTTTACGGCCATATTTTTGTTTGATGGGCCAAAGTAGGCGACGTGCTTTGTCAAGATTCCCATTATCTGGCCAACTATTAAGTGGAGCAAATCGTAAAGTACCCGCACCAGCACCCCCACGGCCATCGCCGATCCGGTAAGTACCCGCACTGTGCCATGCCATTCGAATAAAGAAAGGGCCATAATGGCCATAATCAGCCGGCCACCAGTCTTGTGAATCGTTCATTAAGCTGTACAGATCTTTTTTGAGCACATCAAGGTCGAGACTTTTGAAAGCTTCAGCATAATTGAAAGCCTCACCCATGGGATTGGACTGGGGCGTGTTTTGGTGTAAAATTTTAAGATTCAGTTGACTGGGCCACCAATCTGAATTGGAGAGGGCACCGGCGGCCGTATGTCGCTGTGCTGCAGGCGCAAAAGGGCATTCGCTTTCGCCATTGCTAGTCTGTCCATTTGAAATGTCGGGATGTGAAATGTTTTCCATGAATGTATGTATAAATATGTTAAGTAATAGAAAGTAAAATTAAGGCTTCAATTGACTCGAAAGCATTTTTACAGTGTAAAATTTGCTCTTAAAAATCAAAAAAATATTACCCATATAATTTGACCTATTTTCTCAGAAAAGCATTTGAATACAGGCCAAAACATTGTTCTTCTTTACAAATATAGACCTGAATTTTTATCTATAAAAACTATATTTTTGATATTAACATCTATTTTATAGATATTAATATTATTTTTGTATCCTATGAATATTCAACAATTTAAGTATGTTTTGGCTGTGGTGGAGTTAAAGCATTTTGAAACGGCAGCGGAGGCCTGTTTCGTAGCTCAATCTACGCTAAGTACCATGATTAATAAGTTTGAAGATGAGATTGGGATTAAGATATTTAATAGAAAAACCAAGCCCGTTTCCATTACCGCAGAAGGGGCCCAAATCATCAAGCGCTTGCGGATCATTCAAAAAGAAATGGATGCGCTTGATAACGTAGTGCAGGAATTGAAAGGCGAAATGATAGGAGAATTACGCATTGGCATCATACCCACAACGGCGCCTGACTTACTCCCTTTATTCTTGTCAAAATTCGCCAGTGATTTCCCAAAAATCAAAATGATTGTACAGGAATTGACGACCCTTGAGATCCGAAAGGCCTTGAAAAATAGAATGCTCGATGTAGGTATTCTGGCTATTCCACTTGAAGACGATGAGTTGGTTGAGTTAAATTTATATTCGGAGCCTTTTTTATTTTATGATTGCAGTACTGAAAAAATAAAATCTACGATCGCTATTCAAGAATTAGATTATTCAAAACTGTGGCTGTTGGAAGAAGGGCATTGCTTGCGAACCCAAGTACAAAATATTTGTGAGTTGTCAGATAAGAGTCAAGAAAAGCATGTCAATATTGAATTTAAGGCAGGTTCATTGGACAGTTTACTACGTTTCACCAAGGCCAGTAAGGGGGTGACGATATTGCCTTATTTGGCCTCGCTTGCCTTGTCAAAATCAGATCAGAAAAAATTGATCCCTTTTAAATTTCCGACCCCGGTTCGCTCCATTGGACTGGTTACCCACAAGCATTTTGTAAAAAAACAATTGTTGAATCAATTGCAAGCAATAATTCAGCAAGTAATTTTGCCCCTGATTCCTAAAAATCACTCAACCAAGCAGTTCAATCCTTTATCATAAACTTACATCAGCGCTATAAAAGACCTTGCCTGACCTATTTAATTTTCTAATTAATCGGCACAAGCACCCGTTGTCCAAGAGGATACGCCAGATGCACGGGCCGTACATTCATTGCCATAGGTTTCCAGATTACAACCACAAACAGGTCGGTATTCTTTTGTGCAGGCGATATTTTTTGATGATAGGATTAAACAATCATCTTCTAGCTCACTACTGCTCTTGTTGGTGCAGGCACTCCATAGGGTCATTGAGGCAACCATGAGGCTGTAAAGATGTCTTTTAAAATGCATGAATTAAACCGTTCGTTGAATGTATTTATCTTGAATCATTCAAATTTGATGCCAATTGAATAAAATAAATTTATTTTAATCTTTTGAGGGAATAAAAATAGCGCTGGATACTCACCATGAAAATAGGATAAAAGCGGGTATAAGAGGTATTTAAGATGTTTGTTCCTGCCGAAAGGTCAATTCGTAAATTAGAAGAGATTACTTTTTGTATGCCTGGATGAATTTCTACATAATATCCATTGGTGAGACCCTCGGTTTGAACCTCCAAGTTGGACCCGTCTTGGGAAACAACGGCAGTTTCGTATGATTTCCCATTTAATTCTAGATAGACATTCCAATTGGTTTGTTCATAACTGGTATATTTTTTTGGATAGAGTAAATAGCCAAAGGACAAATTATACTCAAAAGATCTCCCGTATTCAATCGTTGTATTCGTAGTGGCCGCACTTCCAGAAAAGAGGGGTGCGCCTTCGCTGTAGTCACCCGGGATGGTAAAACCGGTAGTCAATGAAACAGCAAATCGTTTTTTTAGATAGGTGGCGATCAGTCCTCCTCCATACCCTTTCGTATCGTCAAGGAGATTAGGCTCAGCTTCATCATGGGCATTTGAAACATTAGACCACTGACCAAAGGCAGCCATTCTGAAATGTTCATTGGCATCATCAAATGTTAAGAATCGATATTTGATATAGAGGTGAAACCCATTAAAACTCAGTGGATAGGTGACTCCTTTTTGTGTTTGTTGTGGATAATAAATAGTTTGACCGCCACTGTGCCTGTGGGTGATTAAATTACTGGGTAAATTAGCTCCGTGATGGTTAGAAAAAGAGGTGGTTAGATAGAGTGAAAGTTTGGGTGTCACGCCATACATCCATCTGAGTGCAAACATATTTCGCCGAACAGCTATTTCGTTAAAGGAGTTGCCAAATAATCGTACCCCCAAAACTCCCTTTGGGGTACTGCTGGCAGATTCATTGTGAATAAATAATTCTTGAGCGATGGTAAGATGTACACCAAATAAAAAGAGAATGATTCCAACAACACTTTTCATAAGGTCACAAAATAATACTCATTTTGGCGACATAACTTATTTTTGGCTGCTGAAAGTTGTGCCTTCCATTTTTTCAGTTCACTCCGAGAAAGGAAATTTGTACCAATAAACTTCAAGACCGTTTCTCCTTTCAATTGGGGTTGACTTACATCCAAAAACTGATAGGTCTCATAGGCATAATTCCAGCAAGTATCGGTATCGATGGACTGCTCTTTAAAATCAAACGATGCATTTAAATAAGCTACTGAAAACCCGGCATCAATCACTGCTTGTGCGACTTTATCGATAGATACATACATCCCCTCATTGAAGAATATTTCACTGCGGTTACTGTTCAAGTCCATCTCGACCCGATCAATAAAATCTAACTTAACTAGACTCATTTCTACCGACCTCGAGCACATCGAACAAGTGAGTCCATCGATACCCATTTCAACCGACTTAAATTGGCCTTGAGCGATCCAGGGTAAATAGATGATCAAATATAGAATGAGCCATTTTTGAATACCTTTATTGAATATCATAGATGTAAAATTAATCTTGCACGGATAAATACTCTAATTATATGAATAGATATATTTAATTAAACGGGAATTTACTATATTTATTCAATGAAAAAGATTGCATTTACGTCAGGTGCATTGTTCAGTTCATTGACATTGTTGTCTGGTCTTTTTAAAATATTACACCTTCAAGGAGCTACTTTTTTGTTGACAGCAGGGCTCATGGGGTTAGCCCTAGTTTTTATTCCGAGTTTTTCGATATATAAATATTTTCAGTGAATGGAGTATCTTAATCAATTGTCATTTCCTTTTGGAAATGGTTTGTGCCAAAGAACATAGGCCTTAGCGATATGACTTAAGATAAGTGTTTTTGTTTTAGTTCGAGAATTAGGCCTTTTATGGAGCGATTTAAAATCTCAAACACCCCTTCGAATCCATCATTTTGTCCATAATAAGGATCGGGCACATCACTGTTTTTATCTAAAGGGTCAAAATTCCTCATCTTGATGAGTACAGAACCCACGGGGTTCATTTTTTGTAAGTGCACAAAGTTTTGGTGATCCATGGCAATCAGGTAATCATAGGTGTCGATATCTGAAGTATTTACTTGAAGGGCTTGGTGTTCAAATAAAATGCCGTGACTTTTTAAAGTAGATAGGGTTCTGGGATCGGGTGGAGCCCCTATATGGTAACCTGCGGTTCCTGCTGATTGAGCCTTGAAATGATCATCGAGTTGGCCCTCTTTTATTTGATGTTCAAAAATAGCCTGGGCCATTGGAGATCGACAAATATTACCTAGGCAAACAAAAAGCACTTTAATCATAATTTCTTAAATTTAAATGAAACAACCTTATTAATCAATTTAATTTTGGTGACTCGGCAGGCAAATAAAATGGATATTACTTCTTGAGTTGATTTTCTTTTTGTTTTTTTGTTATATATGAAGGGAGATGAACAATTATTTTTTAATGCCATAAGATCAGGAAATTTGGCCAATGTGGAACAGCAGCTTAGCCAGCAACCAGAATTAATAAACGCAACAGATGACAGAGGTTCCAGTCCTTTGATATTGGCTTCCTATTACGACCATTTAGACCTGACAGAGGTCTTGATTCAAGTAGGTGCAGATGTTAACTTCAAAGATGGTTCGGGCAATACCGCCTTGATGGGTGTTTGTTTTAAGGGCTTTGTGGAATTGGCTGAAGTATTGATCAACGAGGGAGCGGATGTAAATTTGACCAATGCCATGGGCGCTTCAGCCCTCATCTTTGCAGCCATGTTCAACAGAAAAGATATGGTTGAGTTATTGCTAGAAAATCAGGCAGATAAAACCATTCAAGATGCTAAAGGGATAACTGCGCTAGCCCATGCAAAAGTCAAAAACGCCTCAGAAATAGTCAAATTACTTCAGACTTGAATTTCAAAATGGGTACGTGTATTTTGCCTTTTTTATTTCTATTAATCCAAAATCTTGAAACCAAGATTTTCTTCAATGTCATTTTTGATCTAGCTTCGTTGCTAACGTGAAATTATTATACGATGTAACGATACACATTTATTTTTTCTTGTTGAGGTGCGTAGCCCCTTTCAATGAGAAGGCTGCCGCTTTTCTTTCGAGTCGTCAGTATTTCTTTTGGCTGGAGATTCCAGAAAAGGACCCTCAAACCATGAGGTACTGGTTCCATGTGGCATCACTT
>Ga0233444_10006260_pt1 | contig 10670 bp, 10 predicted proteins | sample SI_124_October20_6_FD_182792 | JGI IMG/M metagenome (GOLD analysis project Ga0233444, IMG submission 182792) | Seawater microbial communities from Saanich Inlet, British Columbia, Canada - SI_124_October2016_10_MG | ecosystem: Environmental > Aquatic > Marine > Inlet | place: Canada: British...
AACTTCAGATCTGAAAGGGTTTTAGGTCCGCAGGACCTTATAGATCTTTCCTTGAATCAAACGCTTGGAAGAACCATAGTCACATCATTAACTACATTGCTTGTTTTATTTGCTTTATTTATTTTTGGTGGAGAACTAATTAAGGGATTCAGCTTAGCTCTAATACTTGGTGTTATGGTTGGTACCTATTCTTCAATTTATGTTGTTGCGAACATGCTTATGTCGCTATCAATAACTCAAGAGGATTTAGCAGTACCTGAGCCTGAAGGCGCAGATTTCGACGAGCTTCCTTAGTATTTTTCGAAGTAGGGCTTAACTGATTTAAGTATAGCTTTATAGCACTTCGGAGTAGCACATATAAAATGATCGCCATCTAAGTATTTTGGGTCACCATTAAAATCACTTATTAGCGCTCCTGACTCTCTTGCAATCAATAAGCCTGCTGCAACATCCCAAAGCTCAACACCATGAGCCCAGTAGCCATCTAGCCTTCCTGTTGCTAAGTAGCAAAGATCAAGCGCAATAGATCCAGAGTTTCTCATCTCAAGGTCTTGATTGAAGAGCTCTTTGTAGCTTTTACTAAATTCATAACCATAGCCAGGTGAGCTCACACTCGAGGTTGCAAAGCTTAACATTGAACCAACAATGCCCTGTTGCTTGCTTACTCTAATTTTTCCATTGTCCAGAGTTGCTCCAGCACCCTTTTGGGCTGAAAACTCTTCTCTTCTAATGGGATCAATAACAACAGCTGTAACAGGCTTTTCGTCCATTAGGCAAGATAGAGATAAACAAAAATGCGGATAGCCATTCATGAAATTCTCTTCACCGTCTATAGCCTTTAGTACCCATGTAATATTGGAGTTGTTAATCTCCGAGCCCGTCTCGGCTCCAAGAAAATTATCCTCTGGGTAGAATCTTTTAATCTCTTCTAGAACTATTCCCTCAACTCTTCTGTTAATAGCCTGAAGGTATCCATCTGGAGAACCTTTGGAGGCATCCAAGCTATGAACTTTTTTCACAGCAAATTCCAGTTCAGCCGCACCTTTTCGAGCTGCAAGTTGAGTAACATTAAATAAAGCTTGTATTGACATGTCGCTATTGTAATGGAAAGTGGGATAATAGTGCCATGAGTTTAAAAAGTAATTTAATAAACGTAGTTTTAGTAGAAACATCACATCCAGGAAATATTGGTTCGGTTGCAAGAGCAATGAAGACTATGGGTCTTTCAAGGTTGTCTTTGGTTAACCCAAGGAAGTTTCCCTCTGGTGATGCCAATGCACTGGCAGGTAATGCCTTGGATGTATTAGAGAGCGCAACTGTCTATGACTCCATAGAGGAAGCCATAGCAGATAGCACCTTTGTCTATGCAACCTCATCAAGAAATAGAACCATCCAATGGCCCACAGTAAATTCAGAGGAGGGCGCAAATAAAATAGTTGATCAGTCCAATTCTAAAAAAGAAGTCTCTATACTTTTTGGTAGAGAGGACAGGGGTCTTACCAATGAGGAGCTTCAATTAGCTAATACCCACATAGAGATTCCCGCGAATCCCGAATACCCAGTACTCAATGTTGCTATGTCCGCTCAGGTGCTTTCATATGAAATCTTTAAAGCGTCACATCAAACAGATTCAAGGGACTGGCACGACTACCCAGAGGTAGACTCTAAAAATTTACAAATGCTCATCGATCACTTCATCGATACGGCAGTCGCAATAGATGTTATCAATCCAGAGAATCCTAAGAAAATTATTTCGAGGATTAAGCGCATGTTTAGCCGCCTTCATCCAGATGAAATGGAAGCAAGCTTTATGAGAGGATTTCTTGCAGCTATAAATAAAAAGATAAAATAGTCATTTAGACTTTGATAATTATCATACTTTCAATATAATACGTTTCGCATCTAGTCCCGTTCGTCTAGAGGCCTAGGACACCGGGTTTTCATCTCGGCAACAGGGGTTCGACTCCCCTACGGGATGCCAATTTACTAAGAAGCCTACAGTTGTAGGCTTTTTTTATGGGTGATGTGTCCATGATGTGTCCACGACCATTACCTATAGATAAGCCATTCCTAAAATTTTATGTGTCCACCAATGTGTCCACAGGTATTTACTTTGTGTCCACGGGGAGGGCAGGAGTACCAGCCGGGTGGGGTGGGTATGTATCTAGTGGCTAAATATTTTGAGAAGTTTCGAAACGTTAACTAGATTTAAACAATGTGTTTTATTTTGATAAATGGTTATGGCATTATTGAGGTTCATTTTTTTAAATTGGAGAAAGTGTGAAAAAAGAATCCTTTTTTTTAGTATTTGTTGCTATTGGTGTATTTTCTGTTTCTTTGGGATATGGAATTTTACCAAACCAAACAATGCCTTTTTTGTATGATATTGAAGTAACTAATATTAATTTATTAAACATTTTAAGAGCGATCTCGGGTTTATATATAGCCTTAGTAATTTTTTGGATACTCGGAGCATATAACTCTAATCTTCAATTATCTGCTTTATGGAGTTTAACAATTTTCATGACTGGGATAGCTTCAGGAAGAGTTGCAAGCATCTTAATTGATGGTCTACCAAGCCCAATTTTTATTTTTTACCTATTTTTAGAAATTATTTTTGGCTTAATAGGCTATACACTTATAAAAAATAAAGGGTAAAAAAATACCATGGTCATATAATAATTAATGGAAATACTAATATCTGTCTTTACTAATATATGGCCTATGCTTTTGCTTTTTGCTGGTGCTTATATTTTTCACAAATATCAATAAAAAGTAAGAACAAGAAATGAAAAAGATTTTATATCTATTGCTCACACTTCCATCATTAGGTTTTAGTTCTAACACGATTTTAGAAACTAATAACTTAAAATTAGGAGAGGTTTTAAACCATAGTTATTTCTTCGAAGAAGCTAATAAAGAGCAAAGCTATTCTTTATACATACCTAGTTATTATGATAGTTCCAAGACCTATCCTCTTATTATTCTTCTTCATGGACTTGGAAGTAACCCAAATCAAATCATTAACTATAAGGGAATTATTACTGAAGCTGAGAATCGTGGCTATATTTTAGCTGCTCCATATGGTTATAACGAACGAGGAGGGTACGGAAGTCGAGGAGAAGGCAAAGATGGAATTGGCTTTGGAAAAGATGATGACCCAGATAACCTTGGCGAGTTAAGTGAGAGGGATGTTTTAAATGTTTTAAAAATAATGAAAAAGAATTTTTCAGTTAATCCTAACCAAATCTATATTGTTGGACATTCTATGGGTGGGGCAGGTGCATTACATTTAGCTTCAACTTATCCTGACGAATGGGCTGGAATAGCTTGTTTAGCACCTGCTTTTCATTCTTATACAGGCGACTATTCAAGCTTAAATAATCTAAAAGACCTTCCTGTATATGTTGCTATTGGTGATAAAGACCGTCTTGTTCCAGTAAGAATAGTAAGGTCTTGGGTCAAAGAAATGGAAAAGCTCAATATGAATGTTAAATACAATGAGATTAAGCGGGGTCGTCATTTTCGAGCTATTGCACGTAATCCTGAAATGATTTCAGATATTTTTGATTTCTTTGAAGAGTAAAGCTATTTACCTGAGGGTATATCTTTGTATGGGACACCCTTATCAACTCTTTGATCTTCTGGGAGTCCTAGAACTCTCTCAGCAATAATATTTCTTAGAATCTCATCGGTACCACCGGCAATTCTGAGACCGGGAGCACCTAACCATGCTGACTGAAAGTCATGAACGCTACTATTTTCAGTTTGTAACATGCCAGCCATATCCATTGAATCCATTCCAAAATTACCTATTGCTTGTAATTTATTTGCACTTACAATTTTGGTAATTGATGCTTCAGGTCCAGGAGTATCTCCTTTTGAAAGGGCAGACATTGTTCTTAATTTAGTGTTCTTCAATCCATTTGCCTCACAATACCAATCAGCAATAGACTCCCTTACCGCCATATTCTCAATCATTTTACCGCCCATATCATCCTGGCCTTTTGCCCACTTAAATGCCTCATTAACATCCGCACCATTTGCATCACCTACAGCAAGCCTTTCATTCATAAGAGTTGTAATTGCAACTTTCCAGCCATCACCTATTGCACCAAGTCTTTGACTATCTGGTATTTCAACGTCATTAAAATAAACTTCATTAAAACTTGAGCCACCTGTAATTTGTTTAATAGGTTTGATATCGATACCGGGTGATTTCATATCAACAAAGAAAAATGTCATTCCCTTATGTTTTGGTAAATTTGGGTCATGCCTGACCACAAGGATTCCATAATCACTATAGTGTGCTCCAGATGTCCAGACCTTTTGACCATTTATAACCCATTTATCACCTTGCTGCACCGCCTTAGTTCTCAATCCTGCGACATCAGAACCAGCTGATGGCTCTGAAAATAATTGACACCATATTTCCTTACCTTCTGCCATAACAGGAAGATATCTTTCTTTCTGTGCTTCAGTTGCGTATTGCATCATCACAGGCCCACACATTCCTAAACCTATGTCATAAATTCCTCTAGGAACATCAAACTTTGCTTCCTCTGAATTCCAAATAATCCTCTCAATAGGTGAAGCAGCTATTCCACCATATTCTTTTGGCCAATGTAACATGGCCCAGCCGGCGTCAAACTTCTTCTTCTGCCAATCTTTTGCTGCTTGAAGGTAGTCGCTGTTACTTGAATCAGATTTTTTTAATTTTTCTGATTTTAAAGAAGCATTAGCCTCAAGCCAATCCCTGCATGTTTTTCGAAATTCCGCTTGTTCTTTTGTATCATTGAAATCCATATTTTTACCTCTAGCTTGCGTTTGATTTTTCTAGACCCGTCACAAGTCTATTTTTCCAATTAGTTACTGATCCTAAGTTTAAAGAAAGTAACTTCGATCTCCTATAGAATAAATGGCAGTCATATTCCCATGTAAAACCATTCCCCCCATGTGTTTGAATATTTTCTTTTGAACAAAATTGAAATGCTTTTGTCGAGCTTACTCTTGCTGTTGCTGATGCAACTGGTAGGTCAGATGATTCAGTGGATAGCGCCCATGCAGCATAATACGCATTAGATTTCGCCAATGTTATAGAGATATACATATCAGCAAGCTTATGTTTTATAGCCTGGAAAGAGCCTATCTGTCTTCCAAATGCATACCGTTCCTTGGCATAACTAAGTGCCATCTCCATAGAGGCCTGAGCGCCACCTAGCTGCTCGAAACTAAATAATACAGCTGCATGATCTATGAGCCTTTCATAGCACTCCCAGCCATTTCCCTCTTCACCAATCAATTTGCTGGAAACATCCTCAATTGCTAAAGAAAAATGACCTCTGCTCTCGTCCACACTATTGGTATGGGCAATGGTTATTCCATTTGACGAGTGATCGATTAGTCTCAGATCCACACCTTTATCTGATTTTGCAACAATTATAGAATGTGTTGCAACTTTTGCATCTGGAACTGCTATTTTTACTCCAGAAATCCTATCATTTTGTACCTTTGTAACAATATTTTCAGAAGTAGGAGCATTTAATTCCTCAGTGACGGCAAGTGTTCCAATAACTTCGCCTGATACCAGCTTTGGCAGAATATCTTTTTTAATATCTTCACTTGCAAATTTAATGATTGCTTCAGTGAAAAGATAAACAGATGATGAAAAAGGAATTGGTGCAAGGGTTCTTCCCATCTCTTCTGCAAGAACACATAGCTCCAAATGACCTAACCCCAAACCATCATAGCTTTCAGGAATAGTAATACCGGTCCAGCCAAGGTCAACTATTTTTTTCCAAAGGTTTACATCTGTATGAAGTTTGTTTTCCAGTGTGGTTCTTGCTGAACCCAAAGCATTTTCTTTTTTAAAAAACTTTCTTGCTTCTTCTTTTAAATATTTTTGATCATCTGAAAAATCTAAATTCATAATTAGTAATTAGTTATGTAAAATGTAAGTATAAAGCAAAGCATGATTTATTTTAATTAATATGAACTCAGAAATAAAAGTTGAGAAACCATCTCCATCATATTTAAAACGGTCCAATAACGGAGGGTTATTTATTGGCTTAATTTATGTTCTTGTTTTGATGTCTATTTTATTTCTTGCTCTTTGGCAAAGCTCAGAAATCCAAGATAAAAATGCGTCTCTAAAAATGCTTGATGATCGCATTTCTGTTCTTGAAGAACAGCTCAACCTGGTTGATGAAAGCAACATGGATTCTATGAGTGGAATTAGTGCCTCTTTACAATTTTTAGACAAGGAAGTTAGAAAGCTTTGGGACTTAAGTAATAAAAGAAATAAGGTAGATATAAATAAATTAAAAGATATTGACGAAGCCATAAATGCGGACCTCAAATCTCTTGATATTCAATTAAATAAAACTACGAAGCTTTTAGAATCTCAAACCAATGCCTTGGCAAGTTTGAAAGTTGAATTTAACTCTCTTAGTGAAGGCTATGAAAGCTTAAACAAACTACCTCAGGATATAAAATCTCTGGAAACTCAGTTAATGTTAATAGACGATTCAATAAGAGCTTTAGAGTCATACAAAAAACAAATTAATCAAACCATGTTTGAAATTCAAACAGAAGTTACAAGCCTTAAACTATCTTCTGAATCGGTATTAATTGATGACGTTTAAACTGCATTTGACTTTAATGGCGATTAGTAGTTCTATTACTTAATGAATAAGATAGCACTTCAGTTATTTCTGGTACTAGCATTCATTCCTTTGGCGCTTTTAATAGGGTACGGGATTGTTGTTTTAGCTCCAATATTCTGCTGTTTTTTAGCAATTAACTCATACAAATTTAACAATCACAAAGAGATGTATTTTTGGATGTTTATTGGATCTCTATCATTCCTATTAGCCTTATATCTTTTAGGTGTGTTGTGATAATTGCTAGGCTAATTCTAGGATTGTGTGGATTAGGGATGTTCTTGATTGGTTTTTTAACTATTGTCACACCTGATATAAATCACATTTATATTCCTTTTGATGTAACTTCAGACCCTATGGCTATATTTGTTAGAACGTATGGTGGCTTCTTCCTTGCAGCAGGATATTTAACCATAAGGTTTATCTACTCGTCATCAAAAGTTCAAATTGGCAATATTCTTATCTCTATCATTGGTTGCATGATGGTTGCGAGAGTTTTTAGTTTTATTTATGAGGGCTTTTACCAAAACTCTATTTACACTTTCTTAGTAATGTTAGTACTTTTTTCTTGCTTGTATTACCTTCAAAAGAAAAGAAGAAATGAAATTTCCTACGACCTTTAATTAAATAAAAATAAACCTTTCCAAAGCTTATTAATAATATATATAATGCCTTTGCGTGTGGGGATGTGGTGGAACTGGTAGACACGCTTGGCTTAGAACCAAGTGCCGCAAGGCGTGGGGGTTCGACTCCCTCCATCCCTACCATATATTCTTTCGTGTGCTATCGTACAAACATCAATCTATAACTCATTTGAAACAATTATTATGCAAAAGACTATCAATCCATTTTCGACTAATAATTTTTTAAATGACCAAGATGCGATCGACAAAATATTTACACATATAGATAATGGAACTACTGATTTGGGTTCCGAGGTTTGGAAAGAGCCAGTTGAAAATTATCATACTCAAAAACGTTTTGATTCAGAAATTGCTTTATTAAGAAGATTGCCAATCCCATTTTGTCCATCTGCTGCGTTAATTGAAAATGGTAGCTATATTGCTCGCAGAGCTTCAGGAACACCTCTTCTTGTTGTTAGGGGTGAGGATGGAAAAGTAAGGGCATTCATCAATGCTTGTAGGCACAGGGGAATGAAGGTTGCAAGTGGCAATGGTTGCAAAAAGAAAGCTTTTGTATGCCCTTATCATGCATGGTCATACTCTCTAGATGGCTCCTTAAAAAACATTCCAGGGCAAGGCGGATTTCCAAATCTAGATTCTAAAGATAATGGTCTTGTAGAGGTAAGTACAGTTGAGAAGGGAGGGCTAGTTTATATTCAACAAGAGGGAGTCATAGACAGTAATTTTATAAATAACTCTCTTAATTACTTTGGACCAGATGCAGTGTTATTTGATCAAGGCGAAGTTACAGATGAAACAAACTGGAAATTACTTACAGAAACATTATTAGAGGGATACCACATAAAATCTTTACATAAAAATACTTTTTATCCTTATGGTTTAAATAATGTTAACGTTGTAGAAACTGATGGACCTAACTCAAGAATTATTTTCCCGTTCAAGAGAATTGAAAAAATTAGAGATATTGAGCCTGAAAAAAGAAAATTAAACGGAGTAGCAACTTCCGTGTACCATCTTTTTCCCAATGCTAGTATCTCTCTTTTATCCAAACATACAAGCTTAACAATAATGGAGCCATTGTCTCCATCAAGCGTAAAAACAGTGAGCTACCTTGTTTATAATAAAAAAAGTGGCGCTAACAGTCTTTCACTCGAAGAAGTGAAAAAAGATGCCCAATTTGTAAATGAATCAGGTCAAAGCGAAGATAGAGAGGCTGCATGTGCTATTCAGGAAACAGTCACTACAGCTGCAAACACCCACTTAACATTTGGGCTATTTGAAAAAGCAATTGTAAATTTTCATAAAAACCTAGCTTCAAGAATAAATAATTAGTATTTTTTGGGTTGTTTACAAAGTTTTTTTTATAGCTATACTAAATCCGATGATTAACACAAATACACAAACAAGACGGGTTCCGGCAATATAGCTGGGTCTCTTCTATTGTGAATTAGACCCAGCCTTTGCTGGGTTTTTTTTTATTTAAATAAAGGCAATTATGAAAAATTTTATTTCTACACATGACTGGTCAAAATCAGACTTGCAAGAAATTTTAGATTATGCAAAAGATCTAAAAACTAATAGATTCCAAAATAATTTAAAAAATAAATCTATAGCATTGCTTTTTTTCAATCCATCTATGAGAACAAGAACAAGTTTTGAGCTTGGTATACAAGAGATGGGAGGGCTTGCAGTTGTTCTCCATCCTGGCAAAGATGCTTGGCCAATTGAGTTTAAGTTAAACGAGGTTATGGATGGGGAGGCCGAAGAGCATATTATAGAAGTTGCAAAAGTGCTGTCTTCATATTGTGATCTTATAGCCATAAGATCTTTTCCTAAATTTAAAAATTTAGAAGAAGACTTGTCTGATAACGTTATTAAAAGCTTTGCTAAATATGCCTCTGTCCCAGTTGTAAATATGGAAACAATAACGCACCCATGCCAAGAATTAGCCCATATCTTAACTATGCAAGAACAATTAGGAGACCTTTCTGGAAAAGACTACCTTCTTACATGGACCTATCACCCTAAACCATTAAATACAGCAGTTGCAAATTCATCAATATTAATTGCTAGTAAATTTGGAATGAATGTAAAACTACTATGCCCAACAAATGATTATCTTTTGCACGACAGCTATATGAATACAGCAAAGAAAAATTGTGAGCTAAATGGAAGGTCGTTTGAGGTAACAAATGATATTGAGCATGGTTATAAAAATGCTGACATTGTCTATGCAAAAAGCTGGGGCTCTCTCAATTATTATGGAAATCCTAGCGAAGAAAAGCTAATAAGAGATAAATACAAGCATTTTATTGTTGACGAAGAAAAAATGGCATTAACAAATAATGCGAAGTTCAGCCATTGCTTGCCTTTAAGACGAAATATAAAAGCCACTGACGGGGTTATGGATTCTAATTATTGTGTGGCTATTCAGGAAGCAGACAATAGAATGCATGTTCAAAAATCACTACTAACAAAATTATTAGAGGAAGAGAAATGAAAAAAATCGTTTTAGCGTTTTCAGGTGGATTAGATACTAGTTTCTGTGTTCCCTATCTAGTCGAACAAGGCTTTGAGGTCCATACCATTTTTATTAATACTGGTGGAACCTCATTAGAAGAACAAAAAAAAATAACAAAAAGAGCAATTGAACTTGGTGCAATTAAGCATGTTAATAAAAATATCGACAAACCTTTGTGGAAGGAAATTATTAAACCCTTAATTTGGTCTGGATCTTTATATCAGGACAGGTATCCAGCACTTTGCTCTGACAGATACTTGATAGTAAAAGAAACAGTCGCATTATGTAAAAAATTAAAGACAAAGAATATTGCACATGGTTGCACTGGAATGGGCAATGATCAGGTAAGGTTTGATTTATCTATACAAGCCCTTGGGAATTTTAAAACCATCACTCCAATTAGAGAAATCCAAAATACTACCAAAGATGTTAGAGAGTATGAGAAAGAATATCTTATCAAAAGAGGCTATAAAGTATCATCTTTAAGTTCAAAATATAGTGTTAACGAAAACATTATGGGTGCTACCGTTTCAGGCTCGGAGATAGATGAATGGAATCAACCATCTGACCAAAGTTACATTTTGTGCAAAAAGCCTAGCCAATATCCAAAAAAAGATAAAAAAATAACAATTGATTTTATTAAGGGAGAAGCGAAAAAAATTAATGGTAAGCCTTTAAATGGACCAGATTTATTAAGGCACTTAAATTCATTGGGTGGAAGTTATGGTGTGGGGAGAGAAATCTTTACTGGTGATACGATCATAGGTATTAAAGGTCGAATTTTGTTTGAAGCTCCAGGTATAACTATTCTTCAAAAAGCCCATAAAGCGCTTGAGGAGATCG
>Ga0233444_10006264_pt1 | contig 10666 bp, 7 predicted proteins | sample SI_124_October20_6_FD_182792 | JGI IMG/M metagenome (GOLD analysis project Ga0233444, IMG submission 182792) | Seawater microbial communities from Saanich Inlet, British Columbia, Canada - SI_124_October2016_10_MG | ecosystem: Environmental > Aquatic > Marine > Inlet | place: Canada: British...
AGGTTGCTCTTATGGCCGGCAAGACGAATGTCGAGGCGGCGGCGAGTACGCGTTCGGCCTTCGACGCGGGCGGCGGCTTCTTCAAGCTTGAAACCGTGCACGTAGACCCGCGTGCACTATTGTCGGGGGCCGCGCCTCCACAAACGCGTGCGGCCGCGGCCACCGTCTTGTCGCGCCTGCCCCTCTCCAGCGAGCAGCGACGGGTACCCATTGGCACGCGCAGCCGCGGCCAGTACGCGGCGATGCAGCCGGTGACGGCCATGCCACGCCTCAACCTGAGGCACTGAACCGTGCCGTGCTGCCATCACGGGCGTGCGTGTGTGCGTGTGCGCGCGTGTTTCCTAATCGGGCAATACACGCAAAAGCGAGCAGCTAGTGGCCTTCAAGAAAAAGCAAGAACGATTCACCTTTAGTAGTTTTTTAGCATGTGCTCGCGTTTGGTGTGACCTTCACGATGAGTCCGACGCCAAACGCGAGCACATTCTAAAAAACTACTAAAGGTGAATCGTTCTTGCTTTTTCTTGAAGGCCACTAGCTGCTCGCTTTTGCGTGTATTGCCCGATTAGGAAACACACGCAAAAGCGAGCCGCCATTGGCCTTCAAGAAAAAGCAAGAACGATTCACCTTTAGTAGTTTTTTAGCATGTGCTCGCTTTTGGTGTTGGCCAACCGCGGCGCCACCGACACTTTTTGGCGGGTTTTGTTGGCACGCGCAGCCAAGCGCGTTGGCTTGCGGTGTGCGATGCAGGCATTTGGCAATTCTTGCGCTCACAGCCACAGTGCACGCCATGGCGCGCTTCAGAATGCCCAAAAACGCTGACGAAATTCTTCGGCTCGTCGACGACGCCAACCGGCTGCACGAGGAAAAGCTCAAGCTCGAGGCGCTCGTCAACGGCATGATGGCCGATGGCGGCAAGAGCAAGGCAAAGCTTAGCAAGACGACGACCAAGTCATCTTCGTCAAGCGCACCCAAGAGCAACCCGTGGGCATCGGCCATGTCGGTCGCGGCGGTCCAAGAGGCGTCGAGCAAGAATCTGCTCCCAAAGGTTCCGATCCTTAGCGATTCCGACGACAGCGGCGATGACGGGGAGCCGCTCAAGTTTAAGAAGAAGTCTGGATCCAATGGCCACCCGAAGAAGAAGCAGAAGAAGGACAAGGGGGAGCCCAAGGAGAAAAAGTTCAAGGGCGTGACGGCGTACAACGTCTTCGTCGGCAAGGAGTCGACGCGTCTGCGCGAGCTGTGCAAGGAGGAGGGCCGTCCCGTCGCGACGGCCGAGGACAAGAAGGAGCTGATGAGCAAGGTGGGCGCACTCTGGAAGGAGCTCACGGATGAGCAAAAGGTCCCGTGGCAAACGCTTGCCGGCGAGCGCAACATTGTCAAGAAGGCAGAGTTTGATGCCAAGGCGGCCGATGACGACGCGCTCAGCGTCGGCGAGTAGAGAGTGTGCGCGTAGCAGCGCTAGTTGTCCGCGTGTGCGCAACAACCAATCGTATACGATGCAAGAATATTGCCCATGAACGGGTCGGCGGCGCCCTCGGTGGACGAGGATGAGGAGCCGCAGCTGCACCTGGTAGTGTCCGCGTTTTTCTTGAGCATGGTGAGTGCGGGCGTGCTGCTCGCGCTGCTGTGCCATTGCTACGGCGGCACATTTGGAAGCACCATCGGAATGGCCACCATAGTGTCGGCGCCCGAGGAGGGGCCCGACCATGCCGAGGAGAGCTCGCCCAAGGCGGGTGTGATAAGGGAGGAGGAAGACAAAACACACGCGTGTGAGTTGGAGTTGTAACAAAAAAACGCCGCACTGACACGGGGCTCCGCAATGCGCCCGGTTATGCGGACACGTCGCCTCAACACCCACCCGCGACTACTCTTGCGAGCCGCGTTTCGCCATTCTCCGCGGCTTAAGCGGACGCCCTGGTGCTGCGGAGCATCGGGACGATCGACGTCTCGAGCTGCGCCAGCTTGAAGTAGGTGCCCGACGACGGCGTGAAGAAGATGGAAGCGATGACAAAGCACTGCAAGTAGAGCGCCGCCTGCGCCCAGCCGCTGCCGTCGTGCGCAGTGTGCATGATCCCGTTGGTATTCTTCTGGAGACCATCGGCAGGGTCGACGAACATGGTACCAATCGATAGGTAGTACGAAAGCTTGATGGTGCACACGAAGACGGCAAGGAAGCAGCCGCCGCCGAGGATGGCCGGAAGCGGGTTGGAAAAGGAGCGGCGGACGAGGCCAAACCAGAGGACGTAGAAGATCACGCCAATCACCTCGCCAGCGATCATGACGATGCACCAGGAGCTAACATAGTCCTCCTTGTGCGTGGGCGTCAGGTGCTTGGTCGCACCATCCTCTTGGAAATGAGCAGCGGCGGCAATGATGGTAACGATGAGAGTAATGAGGTGCAAGATGATGTTGAAGGCAAGCGTCATGACGCCTGCTGAGCAGGCATTGTGCGCGGGACCAGCGGCGAGGGGCGTCGGCTCGTAAACATCCTTGCCCTGGTTGTAGTCGACGGCGAGGACGCTCTTGTCGATGTCGTGTCCCACAAGAAAGTTCACGTCCAGAAACGCACCGCCCGTGGCGGCGCCCTGCTGGGACGCGGGCTGGTACTGGCGCGAGTCGCTTGGCTGCACGTTCATTGCTGCGCCCCTTGCCTACGGGGGCGCGTGCTGTGACTTATCGATGGGCGACTCAGGCAGTGGCGGTGGAGCCGAGAAGCAGCGGGCCGCGTCGTGTGGTGACCCAAAGCCCGATCCTCGTCCAGCGCATGCGCAGAGGCACCACGTCAGCCTTGCACTCGATCCATGCGAGTGCGGCCGTGCCCGCAGCACCTGCCGGCGCGCCCTCCCTCCTCGCTTCCCAAATCTCCGACAAGTCGACGACGCACACGCCGCCGTCGGCGTGCAAGGGTGGCACCGTGTGGGGCTGGTGCCCCTCGTCGCACTTCAGAATCCGGATGCCCTTGGAAAATCCCCAGACGAGAAACCGGCCACAGGGCGAAACGGCGCGGCTAATCGGAAGTGCCTGGATCCGCACACAACCTTCGGGCCGCGGTGGAATCAAGGCGCTCGTGTGTGAGGTAGCAAGCGCGCGCTCGGCGCGAAACCGGTGCACGCTCTGGTTGAGGTCGAGGCACGCGAGTGGCACAAACTCTGCATTGTCTCCGCGCCGCCCAAGAATGTGCATCTTGTACATTGTGTAATGCCACAATGGCGTGAAGGCGGCGTAAGCCAATGTTTTCTCGGCAGTCTGCTTCAACACCACGACCAGATCGCCACGCGGGCTGAGCTGCGCCAGATGTTGGAGCGGTGGCCTGTGTCCGGAGAGGCTCCGCATGGGCAGCGTGGGCCGCAGCAGCGCGGTGCTGTCGCCGTGGCGGTTTTGGTAGCTCAGATCAAGCACGACGCACTGCTGAACAGCCAGCGAGCGGTAGTCGAGTCCCTCCGACTCCGACGACTTCAAGAGAGTGCTGACGTCAACTAGGCCAAAGAGGCACACCCCAAACGAATCGCGACATTCCGCTGGCACGCCAGTAGAGACAAGCGATGTCTCGTCGGAAATACTCAGTTCGAATGCTGTAATGTGCGCGTCGTGAGTGTCGATACGTTGACCCGCCGGCTTGAGCACGAGACCGTGCCAGTCGGGAAGCGTTTCGAGCTTTGACAGCGAGCCGTCATCGACGCAGTATTGGTACACCTTGGTGATGCCAATGGAGTGCGCATTCGGGTGCCGGTGATGCAGTTGGTTGCTCCAGAGCGGTGGCGGAATGTGCCGGGTCGCGCAAAAGCACAAGATTGTGGCATTGGCTCGATGCTGGTCGTCTTCCGCATGCTGCGCGGCGACCTCAGCCTGTCGAAACCACGCCGTCTGTATCGAGGTGGCGGACAGTCGAAACGACCAACTCGGCTCATTCAGCCGATGGACATTCCAAAGCGTTAGGACCTGATCGTACATCTTGTGCTCGTCGTTGTCCTGAAGCGGTGTCGGATGATTGGTACGCACGAGCGCGATCCACTGGCGGCAGGGACTCAGCGCAACGCACTTTACGCGCCAGTCGCTAGGAATGGGCACCGAAGAGCTGGTTGGCTGCGCGCTGGGCGGTGGCGGGGGGACGCTGAGCTTCCACATGCGGCGCAGCGCCGTGTTGGGACAAATGCCGAGTGGCGACTCGTCGCGCAGGCACGTGAGGCGGATGTGCTCATTCTCAATCGTCGCCACGAGGCACTCGGGTTGATCGTCGTGTACGGACAAGCCACTCGCGGGCGTCCACATTTCCTTGTTGGACGTGTGCACGACCTTGACGAGTGGCTTCTGGCCACCGAGCAGGTGGCGCAACAGCGCGTCTTGTTCCAAGCGCTCCGGCACCTGCTTGCCAATGCGCAGATTGTGCGCGCGGCGCATGGCGTAGCAGTGATGGGCCGTACAGTGCGTGACCATGGACAAAACAGCGCTCTCAAGCATCTGCACATCAAACCGCGAGCGCTCCTCCTGAAGAAACTGGTCGTAGCAGGGCGTGTCGATGAGGCTGCGTTTGGACGCGCATCCGAGCATGGTGGGAGCGAGTGACGTGCAGGCCGTGGCGGCCGTCTCGAGACGCACGATGCTGTGATTGTACCCAAAGCACGCGTGCATGTACTTGCACGTCCTTGAGAGCGCGTGCAAGTCGCATGCGGCGTTACGGACGTCTGCATGCACGGCGGGTACGCTGCGGTCGGCCCTTTTGACCACGGCAACGTGCGGCAGGTCGTGCCCATTGCAAAGCACGCGACCAAAGAGCAGCGCGAGAACGTCGGGTTCGAGTATGCCAAAGGGGCCCGCGGCGCACACATTGGCGTCAGAAAAGCCGTTGGTGTCGTTGCGCTGGTCTGGCGCCGCGCGGGCGGCGCCGAGCAACGCGCCAAAGCGAGCGCGCTGCTCGCGTCGCCGCGCCGAAGTGAGCATGGGCGATGCGCACACACTTTTCATCAACCGCTGCCGGTTGTGCGCGCCTCTAGCGCACCCAATGCGCGCTGCGGACTCTGCACGTCGCAACTGGGGTGCGACGTCATTTGGTCCGCCAAGGGGCACAGTAGGTGCAAGCACTCACCAAGCACTCACCAAGCACTGCCGCACATGTCGTTGCGCGCGAGCGAGCCCCACGACTCGTCGCTCTTGCATGCAGGGATGCGTCCAAAGGGGGTGCTTCCCACGAGCGCGACGGGCTCGCTCTACTCGGACGCCATTCGCCTGCGCAAGGGCGTTACCATCAGCGGCTCGGCGACGCCACCCATCTTTGTTGGCTCTGGACACCGAAGCTTTCAGGAGCCCTTTGTGCCGCGTCGCGCGCCGTCGCCGCTCGTGCCCAATGACGCGTTGAACATTTCGGCGCTCGTGTCGGAGGCGCAGGAGGGGCTGCGGCTGCGCGACGACATGGAGACGGACGCGTCGATCCTCGAGATTATGAAAGCGGCCAAGACCAAGCTCAAGAAGATGAACGAGAAGCGGAAGGAACGGAAGCGCGCGGCCAAGGCCGAGAAACAGGCACGGTCGCGACAGCAACTTGTCGACTCGGGCATCATCCCCTCCGATCGCGCATCGAAGGGCGAAGAGGAGGAAGAGGACGACGAGGGTTCAGAGGAAGCGTACGCCGCGATCACGGAGCACGCTCTTGAGGCGCACGGCATCGACTTGGCAACCGCCGATGCCGACACGCGCGCGATGCACGCGCACGCTGCCGATGCGATTGCGCACCTGCAGATTGCTTCCAACGGTGCCGCGTGGGAGAAGGACGCCGACATCGGCGCGCAGGCGTGGTGGGATCGTCACACCAGCTGGGCGCACGAGGTTGACACCGGTGCGCCAGCATGGTGGGAGCGCAAGAAGCAGCAGGCCAAGGACGCCATGGCCAAGGCCAAGGGCGCCATGGCAAAGGCGAGCGAGAAGGCCAAGCAGCTCTCCGAGAAGGCACGCGCCAAGTCCAGTGCGATCACGAACAAGGCGAGTCAGTACAAGGAGCAGGCGAAGAAGAGCGCTGCTGGCCAGATGGCTGGCAAGGCCAAGGCGGCGACCATGAAGTTTGCCAAGGAAAAGTGGGCGCGGTTCACGAACGAGGACCGCATCACCAAGATGGAGCGCTACGACTACGGCTTGTACGTGTCGCGAAACCCGCTCACCGACGTTCTCATCGACAATAAGAGGGTCACGCTGCCCGTCGGCGGCGATCCCGAGGCCGAGTTTTACGACCCGCACACGCACGCCGTTGAGAGCAGCGAGCCGGTTTATGGCCTGATCGCCACGAAGCAAAAGGACGTGCTCACCAATGCGCACGGCGACAAGGCCTTCAACATGGCCGCCAAGGACACCATGAAAGTGCTGAGCATCGAGAAGAATCGCTCGCTTTTGCTATCGCCAATCCCCGACCCAGCCGTGGACAAGCTCGCCCAAGTCGACGCGATGACGCTCGGCATGAAGGACCCAGGCATGCTCGTGAAGCGCGCCCTCGCACAGGGCGAGGCCCAACACCACGCGGTGCCCGACCCGAACAACACGAGCTCGATGATCTACCCGACACGGCCCAACGGCGCGCACCCGCTTTGCCTCGGCCACGCGATGATGGTGCCCGTGGCGGCGGTGCGGGTCCACAAGCACCTCGACCACCTCGGACTCGTGCAAGCGGCCGTCTCGGACGACTGGCTCAAACAGGTGGAGACTGACCTCGTGGCCTCGCCGCTTCGCGAGGGCTTTGCCGACATGGTCAGCGCCGAGGGCGCCAACCACACGCCGTTTATCATTCCCATGCCCTCAAAGTTTGACGAGAAATCGGGTGCCTACAAAACTGCCTTCGGAGCGAGCGGCTCCCAACCGAATGAGTCGATGCGCCCGGTGTCGGCCTTGCTCGTCGTTCCGATCACCTCAGAGCTGCTTGGAACTGACGGCGCGTTCAAAACGAATGGTGGCTCGGTCGATTTTTCATACAATCGACTCTACCCGTACCAACCGGCACCCGAGCGCATGGACAGCCGCGCAAACTATCTCGACCCGGCCGGCGACCGCCGCGCGGAGCTCAACGCCAAGCTCGCGGAAAAGGGCCCGTTCTCCTCCAACGACGACCTCGTGGAGGCCGCCACTGAGTTGGGCTACGACGCCAGCAAGCCCACGGAGCCGGTCACCTGGTCCCTCTCAAAGAACGCGTTTCTCCAGCGTTACCAGGTCGCCGTATTCGCCCTGGGCGTCTCGCCCGCGTGCGACGCAATCGGCGAGCAGGCGGCGTGCGAGGCCAAGATGGATGAGTCGGGCACAGGAAAATTGCTCATGATCAGTCCGCACCCGCTGCTCATGGGCGAGCGCCACGATGGTGCCAAGTTTGACGGCATGGAGCACGCTGGAAGCGTCTACACGAGCCTTGGAAGCGACAGGCCGCTCGTCAACGCCCTGTCCGTGGCGCTCGAGGGCAAGCACCTTGATCTGCGCTTTCTGTGGGCGGGCATGAAGATCGCACAGCGCTGTTGGGAAAAGGCGACAAACTCGCGCGTGTCGAAGCCGTCGCTCTCGCGCTTTCGGCATCTCGTTGGTCACGATAAAGAGCTGTGGCAGAATGCCGACAAGAAATTCAACCTGAGTGGCTACGAAAAGGGACCAAGCCGTTTCTCCAAGACGGAATCTGGATCGTTTCAGCGCCGCAGCACGGGCGCGGCCTTCGACGAGTCCCGGTTTGGCACGGCTCTAGAGGACCTCGGGCTCGTGAATGTGGTCACGGGCGAGCAGCTCAAGCTGGACGAGATGACTGAGGACGAGCTTGGGCAGGCGCTGCAGCTCGCCGGCATCGATCTCGATTCGGAGGAGGAGGAGTGAGCGCCAATGGCGCGCGCGCGTGTGTACGTGCGTGTGTGTGTGTGTGTGTGTGTGTGGCAGTTTGTGTTTTTTTTCAACGACGCACTACACTTTAAAACTCGGTGGTCGACGCCTCGTAGCCAAAGGTCTTGCGCGCGTGGCAGTTGGCGCACAGCAGCTGGCACTTGGCCATCTCGGCGTCCAGCAGGTCGCGCACCTTGTCGAGCGCCGCCGCCTTGACGCGCTCGTCCCCAAAGTCCAATGGCGTAAACCACTCGTCGTCGTCGCTGACATCGCAAACCGTGCACTCTTCCATTGCGCGCGCGCCATTGCGCGCGCGCGCACGCGAAACGTTCAACCGATAACCCGGAAAGCTCAGGTGCTTAGTATACGCACGACTATGACCATCGACCCGTGCACGTACCAGGCCGCGGACGACCAGGCCGGGAGGTACGTGCTTCAGTTTTCGGCCAAGCGGGTCGAGTCAGACTACGAGGGAGTCTTTTTTACCAGAGGCGGATCGTTGGGGTCGTGCGCCGCGCGCGGCGACCTCGACGTGTCGCTCACGCACTCGAAGCGCGCGACGCACACGCTGCTGACGGAGCGACTGCAGCAGGGGCTCGAGATCGAGATTCCCCAAGAGCTCGTCGCCAACAGCACCGCGCTGCAGGCGCGGTACAATTACAGCGAAGGCCTGGAGGCCAACGGCCAAAAACTCGGTCCGGTTCTCTTCATCTCCGATCGCGCACGCATGAACCTCTCGAGCTCGCGCATCGGCGCGTCCATCAACGGCTCGGTTGTGACGTCGCTCTCGGGCCAGGCCAGCATGGCGCTCAAGGACATCTTCTCCGAGCCGCAGTCGCTCGGGGACGTGCTCAAGGTGTCTCCCAAAGGCGAGGACGCAAGCGGCGACGCGACGACGGGTGCTGCTGTGGAGGCCATGCCACAGATCACCGGTGAGCTCATCAAGAGGGCCAAGGTGCTTGTGCCGCTCAACTTTGAGTCGATTCCATTATCCTACTCGAATTGGGACGCCGTGCAGTCGGTCGTCTCTGTGCACGAGCCCAAGGTCTACCGCGTGTGCGAGGACGGCACGCGTTCGGGCCCGGTCGCCGTGGCCTTTGTAAGTGACAAGGCCACTGACCTGACGCTCGCCAAGGCGGAGCCGCTGCTCCAGGGAATCTACAATTCGTCTTGGGAGACGTGTAAAAATGCCGTCTTCAAGCCGTCGCCCAACCTGACAAAGTCTGTAATGAACGTGCCCGCGGGCTACAACGCGTCGAATTACGCGCCGGCTGCAGCGGTCAACGACACGCCCGTTGGCTACACGGACGAGACACTCGAGTCCATGCTGGAGGCCTGCCTCAAGGTGGAGTGCTCTGCCGACGAGATGGAGCAGATTCGCGCGCGGCTGCAAACGCCCGACCCCGACGCAGCGATGGAGTTTTCGGGACTCATGGCCTCGGCCATGTCGGCCTTCTCGGCGTTTTCCATGCCGTACCGAATTGATGGCGCGTCCATGATCCTGCCCACGGGGCTGCAGATGGTCGAGTCCGAGTCGTGGCGGGCGACGCCGGTGCGTAGCGCGCTTCAGGCCGACGACTGTGACGGCTCCGCCTGCTCGGCCATCTCCGTGGTGACGCGCGCCACCGCCGTGGCCGCCGACCCCGCGCTGGCCGCGCGGTTTCCGTTCCTTGCCGCGCTGGGAAACTCGCTCGGCGCGCACTACGTCTTTGGCACGTGCGTCCTCGCCGCCAACGCCGGCCACGCCGACGCGGCCAACGAGCACCAGCAAAAGATTGCGGGACACGCCATCGCCCTGGCCATTCCCAAGGTGCACTTTTTGTCGGCCATGAACCTCGGTGCGCGCGGCAACCTCCAGGGCACACCCGTAGTGGCCGTCGAAGACCAAGACAAGGTGGCTGCCGCGCGCTTTGGTGCGCTCTTTCCGCCGGAGCTCATCGCGCGCATGCCCGACGCGGCCATGTTCAAGGATGCCGAGACGTTGGCCGCGTCCGGGTACGCGCACCACGAGACGGGGCTGCAGCCACTGTCCATGGAGGGCACAACGCTGGCCTCAAGCTGCATGTACAAGCACGCGCTCGCCGACCGGCAGGCGCGTTCCAAGTCGTTCATCAACGACAAGAAGCTGGCGACCATGCTCGCGCCCAATATTACGCGCACGCACAAGACGCTGGACGCGGGCGAGAAGGGGTCCCACGCCTTTTACAACTCCATGGTCGAGCTGAGCGTTTCCATGAAGAACCCCCTGTTTACAAGCGCGCCGCTGCGCGAGCTCAATGTGGCCAGTCCACACTACCGCTTCGTGCGCCCAAGAGAGGACCAACCCATCGAGGTGGCTGGGGCGAGCCCCGAGGATCTTGCCAATGGCACGTGGGCGGCGCTCCCGCTGTGGCAGGCCGGCACGGCCGAGTCCGTTGTGCTCGACGCGGCGCACGCCGAGGCGACGGCCAACATCGTGCCGATGCGCGGCGAGCCATTGGCGCTGCGCGACGAGCAGGTCGAGAGTTTGAGCGCGAGCCTGTCGTTGCTCATGGCGCTCAAGGGCGAGCTTGAGAAGCGGGAGTCGCCAACGGGGGTGGTCACGCACACCTCACGCCACCTGTTCTCGGCGGCGGCGCTCATTGGCAATCCGGAGGCGGTTGGCGCGTTTGCCAAGACGGTCATTGGCATCAACGGCGTCAAGGGCGAGGTCAAGGGACTCGACGACATCGTCAGGGGAGTGGCCGTCGACGCCAATGGCAACGACGTGGTGCGGCTCGTGGTGGTCGAGCTCACCGCGCCGCTGAGCGAGGCGTGAGGAGCAGCGTGTGTGTGTGTGTGTGTCAAACTCTTGTAT
>Ga0233444_10006266_pt1 | contig 10665 bp, 9 predicted proteins | sample SI_124_October20_6_FD_182792 | JGI IMG/M metagenome (GOLD analysis project Ga0233444, IMG submission 182792) | Seawater microbial communities from Saanich Inlet, British Columbia, Canada - SI_124_October2016_10_MG | ecosystem: Environmental > Aquatic > Marine > Inlet | place: Canada: British...
GATGGTGGCATTACCTGAATTTGAACAAGAGAGAATGTCTATCGTTTCAGAACAAAATGATAATTTAATCATGGTTCTTGAAGAAATGCAAAGACTCTCAGAGCGAGTCGACATGCTAGAGAAAAGAAAAAAAAATATGGCAAAATCAATATCTCGAAAGGAGAAAGTAAACATTGACACTGATGATGAAATTAAAGAAGAATACACATCTCCTGTAATGACTGAAGTCATTCACCTACTGGGAGCATCACTACTTTTCATCATACTTCTTCTCGCATTTGATACCTATTTATCAGACAAGGAATATATGATTGCTGGTAATTATCCTGCTAAAATTATTAGTTGGTTTGTGGGTTCAACATTATGGGCACTGTATCTATTACACAGACTGGGACTATCATCAAATGCACTTAAGCTACCAATAATTATAAAATTTCAAACGGCTTTAGCAATTGGAATTACGACTGCATTTGGAATTATTGTGAATGAAAATTCAATGGACACTATTTCCAATGTGTGGACTTGGGGTACGGTAATAGCCATAGCACTACTATTGACCACAAGTCTGATAGGTTTCGCGTGGAAATCAACAAAGAAATTAGTATCAGTAAGAGGAATTACTGAAATTATTGATTGATTGATTCTGGGGTCTTAGACAAATCTCTAGTTATGTTCTTTTGATGAGATTCGACAGTACCTCCGCCGATTTCTAGAAGCTTAGAATCTCTCCATAGCCTCTCAACATGGTACTCGCCAACATATCCATAGCCACCCATCACTTGTATTGCTGAGTCTGCAATTTCTTTAGCAGCGGTTGCAGCGAATAATTTTACTCCATCTGAGTCAAGTCTATGACCTGGTTTACCCAAAGTCATACTTGCTGCTGTATCATAGACATATGCACGCATTGCACGGTACTTGGCCCATGAATCGCCAATGTGTCTTTGGATCTGTCCAAAGTCTCTAATTTGACTCTTAAATGCGGTTCTATCAGTGGCATATCTATTCATTTCATCTAGACATCTTCGAGAGATTCCTAGTGACATTGCAGCCAAAGTCAACCTTTCTGCCTCTAAGTTGCACATCATGTGAATTAATGATTCACCAGTATTGCCAACCAAATTTGAGGCTGGAACAATACAGTTGTCAAAAACCAGTTCTGCTGTATTAGATGCACGCATTCCAGTCTTATCGAGAATCTTCTGACCTACTGAGTATCCTGCCATTCCCGCTTCAACGATGAACGTGGACATTTGGACTCTGCCTCTATCATCGGTTCCAGTCCTTGCATAAACCCATACTACATCAGCAGGAGTTCCTGATTCGTCCAAACATCCGTTAGTAATCCACATCTTTCGGCCATTGATACACCAACTGCCATCTTCAGTTTGCTTGGCAGTTGTTGACAGACCAAGTACATCAGTTCCTGCATCAGGTTCTGACATAGCCATGGCTCCAATCCATTCACCAGAGCAAACTTTGGGTAAAATACGAGCCTTCTGCTCTTCATTGCCATTAAATGATAAATTATTTACAAATAGCATTGAATGGGCTAAGTAAGCAAGTGCGAACCCTGGGTCAGAGGCAGACAACTCTTCGTGAACAATCGTACAAGCAGTTGCGTCAAGACCCGCTCCTCCATATTCTTCAGGGGCACTTATTCCAAGGAGACCCATTTCACCCATAGACCTTAGAAGTTCCAAGTTGAATTTCTCTTCCTTATCATATTCAAAGGCTTGAGGCTCCACATTTTCGTTAACCCAGTCGCGAACCATCTCGCGAAGCATTACATGTTCTTCACTAGGATTTGATATGCTCATGTAGACCACCTATGTAGCGGGGGAGGCTCTCCCTTTTTGACCGTTTGTAATAATCACCTTCGGAATAATCGTCGAGATTTCTTCCTAGATTTGCCTCTTCGATTATTAGATTCTCTAGCAGAACGTCGAACTTCATCTTCCAGTCCAATAGAGGGTCTAACTCTTGTTTCACCAGGTGCGCCACGACGCCTTAAGCTGGGTGGTGCACCTCTTGATTGAACCTTAACTTTTCGAATTCTAAGATTTGTGTTTTCCTTGCGAGCAATCTTTCTCGCCCTCTTGCCTACATGCCTTAGATGTCCGTTGAATACTTGTGGTTCTGCTGGCCCATCATTGGTGTCGATTCCTGCTTGATTGAGAACTTCACGGGCCAAATCTGTATGTGACCTAGTAGATATTACTTCGTCGACAATTCTATTTGCCAGATTTGAAAATGACTCGTCATCATTCACTTCTGGGGATGACTTCAATTGAAGTTTAATCTCTTCTTTCTCAACTTGAATCTGATTTGCTTCAATCAGTGAATCAAGGAATTTTTCCGTTAAAGCATCCTGCTTTCGCTCAGTCATACGCATCCCACCATTCATCTATTGGCTTTCAAACAGGTATGAAGTTTCCCTAAAAATTTGAGCCAATATATTGCTTTTTAGACCATATTACTGAGATTCAGATTCAATACTCCAATAAGAATAATAATGTAATTTTAGAGGAAAGGACATGGACGTAATATCTCACTGGCTTTGGGGGATGGCGGTAACTCGTGGTAAAGTCAAAGCAAGAATTGCTGGACCAATGGCAGTACTTCCAGACTTGGTTGCTTTTGTCCCGGCATCTATTGTTGGAGCATTTAGTGGATTTCAAAAACCAGAAATCGATGATAATACGCTCACTGCTGATTTCCACCCACTTTCATGGGCTATATATCAATGGAGTCACAGTTTAATTGTAGTAACGACATGTTGCCTATTGACATGGCTTTACTTTGAGAAAAAGGGTACACCTCGGATAATAAAAAACCTATTTCTAACATCATATACACCTGGAAAGCAAGCATTCATGCTTTGGCTACCTTGGTTTTTTCACATATGGACTGATATCCCATCACATACCCTCAAATTCTTCCCAACACCAATATTTCATCCAGTTTCTGACTTGATGTTTGATGGAGTTAGATGGTCAACTCCGTGGTTTTGGTTCACTAATATGTTTCTACTTATCGCAGTATGGATTTACATCCTATACCGTGAGAGGAAATTGCTGATTCAAAAATCATAAAAGCCTTGAGCCGCAGGCAGGTGTATGAACAATGGCGAATGCTTCATAGCAAATGTTGGGAAAGATTGGATTAAAATATCTAATTGTAATGTGCACATGAATATCAAAAGACGTATGCAAAGGACGGTCATTAGAGGTAATGAAGGTGACGACTTGCTCGATGAAGGTGCTGAATCAGCGGTTTATACTATCACAGGTAAAATGCCAATGGATGATTACAAGGAAATTCTCAAAATTTTCCGTGGAGGACAACCATGGTTCCACGATCCATTTGAAGATAGAAGAATGAAAGTTCTATTTTCTAATATAGATTATGACAGTGCAAATGGAGATTTTGAATTCACATTGGTTGAAGATGCTGAACAAATGGAAATTAAATCCTAAATATCTCCATAGGGAATTCTCAAGCCTTACCACTTTCATCTCAACCAACTGATATAATATGGAATCTAATAGACACTGAAGGTAATATCGTTGACAGTCATACAGAGACATTAGATGTCGGAGAAGAGTTCACTTGGGAGACTAACCAAGAAAGCCCTATGCGCGGTTCTTGGCAACTTACGATAGATAGTTCTCAAGATGTCAATGTCGACCAAACCACCATGGTGAGAATGAGTTATGCTGGATTTTTGTATAATCGTTAGATAGATGTTCAATTGTCATCATCTAAACTGAAATACCACGGTATTGTTGATTCATTTCTTTGAACATAATTCTAAGTTCGTCCTTGATCTGTTTGTAAGAGAGTTTGATTTCAACAATCTTTTCACGTATTGACTCTGACTGATTCTTCATGGCTTCTTTCAATTCCTTGCGCGCTTTATGAATTTCAAACAGACATGCTCTCATAGACTTACGATAGTTATCTACTTGCTTTTCAAATATACTTACATCAATATTCTTGGAACTTAGTTTATTTGCAGTTTTCTTGAATTTCATATCTAGTTTAGCCACTTCAATTGAATGCTTAGGTGTCTTTTTAAGATTAGATTTTAGTCTCAACATCGAAAATATTCCAATCCACCACTTACTCGGGTCAACATGATACCACTTGTGGCCATTTCTATAATCCGCTTGGAAGGTATGATGAAAATTATGGTAACCTTCTCCAAAGGTTAGAAATGCCAGCCAAAATGAATCTTTGCTAGAGTTCTCTTCAGAGTATGGTTGAGTACCCCAAATATGTGCTGCGCTATTGATGAGAAAAGTACCATGATGAACAAATACCAATCTAACTAAACCGCCCCAAACTAAACCCCCAATTGCTGATGAAACTCCCCCTATCAAGTAACCTAATAGGGCAGGTGCAATAATTCCAGAAAATGCCCCTATGAGGAAAATATTCCTGTGCTGCCAACGAATTATCTTACTTTGCTCTAAGTCTTTAACATTAGAGAAGTCGTTCTGAAATTTATCCTGTTCGATAAGAATCCATCCCATATGAGAATACCAAAAGCCACGCGAAGCTGAATATGGGTCATCATCTGAATCTGTTGATTTGTGATGATTACGATGGTCCGAGCACCATTCTATTATAGAATTTTGAAACGCTCCTGCTCCGAAAATAGAGTAAAACAAAACTAACGGCCAAGATGCTTCGTGAGAACGGTGAGAAAATAAGCGGTGATAACCTACTGTAATAGATAGACCACAGGCATAATAAAACAATATGAAAATTACAAATTCGAGTAATCCTGGGGCGCCAAAATAAGACCAATCTAGTATCAGACCTAGAACGGCTAAAATTGGTGTAATTACGAGAAAAATGGTATTCAGCCAGTTGACTTTAACGGAACTAACATTCTCAGCCATAATACTTTCAATTACCCGACACTATTGACTATTGGGGTTCAATGTCAGTAAAATCCTTTAGTCTGATACAGTAAATCAATATCCGAAACTTGATTGTTGGATTTTTATTCAATTACGCATCAACATAGTAACTGATTTTTCTTGATGGTGTACAATTCCAACTTCAACGAAATTAAATCGGTGGTGAAATCTCATCGAGCCTGGATTTGGTGGTTCTAGATTAACCTCAGCAGTGATTGGAACGTTCTTTTGTTGAGATATTTCAATCAACTTTTGGTAGATATAAGACCCTATTCCATTGTTTCGATGATCCTTTGAAACTGCGATTCTATCAACATATAGGAAATTGTCAAATTTCTCATTGAACCAAGCATAATTTAGACTACCATAATCAACATTTGGTGAAAGACAAATGACAAACCCAACTAATTGTTCCTGTTCATAAACACCCAAAGAAACATTGGAAATTTCAATTAATCGTGAAACTTCTTCTACTGTCACCTTACCTGTCCCAGGTAGTCCTTGTTCATTTATTTCCCATGCAAAAACTGCATCCTCCTTGGACAAATGTCGGGCCTGCATGATGTTGGTGGGTCGATGAAAGTTTATTGATAAAGCGGTATGCATAATTAAGTGATAGAATACTACTAAATAATAACAATTTAATCGTACATTGAGTCAGGATGCGTCGCACATATTTACTTTTAATTACTGCATTTTTGATGATTATACTGTCCAATAGCGCATTGGCTGATGATGATGACGATGATGACGACGAAGAAATTCTTGGTTTCGATGGAGAAGATGCTGGAGAAATAGCACTTTATCTGATGATTGCATCTCTACTCATCGTGGTGTGGAAACCTACTTTCATGTGGCTAAGAAAGAATGGTCCCGAAAGGTTTGATGTCGAACCACGTGAATTTAAACGTAAATTAGGAACCTTTAATCGTAGATTCATGAAAGTGCATACTTGGATTGGAATTGGTGCTGCAATAGTGGGTACCCTTCACGGTTTAGTCCTTGATTGGCACTGGACCTTATGGGTCGCAATGGGATCTATTTGGCTCCTTGTTATTTCTGGACTCATGATGCAATGGAAATGGCCACCAAGAGAATTTAGAAAAGGTGCAAGACTGCTTCATTTGCAAAGAACATTCGCATTATTTGCAGTTACACTTCTAATCATTGGACACGAGATTGTAGACTGACTGAGATTTCATGAGTAATCATTAACCATCATTTGGTTAAACTATGTCAAAACAATGCACCAATACTATAATAATAAGAATCACGATGGTGAGGCCTATGTGGACTGATGAACAACTAACTGCAAATGGATGGACTGCTGAGCAGATTTCAACTTACCATAGTGAGCAAAAGATCCTAGAAAAACAAGCAATTACTGATAACCCTATCAACCAAGAAATAATTCCTCAAATTACTAATGTTTCTGAGAGCCAAACTATCGAAGAATCTTTTGCGAACTTAAATGAACCAAAAGAGAATTTAGGAAACTTCCTGCAAAAGTCCGGAGGAAATCCTACAATTACTGCTATACTAATGGCTGCACTTGTGATTATTGTTCCTTTTTCAATTTATTCAATTTCTAGTTCCGAAGGAGCTCAGGGACCATCGGGAGAAGAGGGTACTGCAGGAATAAATGGTACAGATGGTTCGAGTTTCCATCTAGTCCTTTCCATCGAGACTTTACCAAACTGTGATGATTCCACCAATGATCAAATATTCTTCATAGCATCACAATCAATGTTTCAAGTTTGTCAAAACAACACATGGTCGATAGTAGACCTCACCGGACCGTTAGGGACCGATGGTTCAGACGGCCAAGATGGTGCTGATGGTACCAATGGTTCTGATGGTCAAGATGGCTCTGACGGTAATAATGGATTGATGGGTCAAGACGGAGTCGATGGAGAAGATGGTCAGAATGGTGCTGATGGAACTGATGGAAATAATGGACTTACTTCCCTAATAGTCACTAAAGTTGAACCAAATGGAGTTAACTGTCCAAATAGTGGAACTCTAGTAGAAACTGGAATTGACAATAATAATGACAACATTCTTTCTACTGATGAAGTCGATTCATTTGTATTAATTTGCAATGGCGAAACTGGTCAAGATGGAACCAATGGAAGTTCGACAATGACGATGATGGTTGCTCGCCTTTCAACTGCTCCAGCCAATCTCGGTTGTAATGGCACTGGTGAATTACTAGAGCAAGGAATGGATAATGGGGCAGGTAATGGAATTGCACTCAATGGAATCTTAGAATCTGGGGAAGTCTTGTCTCGTACTCTGATTTGTACAAGTTTTTCAGTGATTCAAGTTGATGATATCAACCCAGGTTCAACAAGTAGTAATCCTTCGAATTTCATCACAATTAATTCGACCATGTACTTCACGGCAAACAACGGAACTCAAAGTGGAATTTGGGCCTATGAAAATGGAAATATATCATTGGTTTACTCAGGTAGTGTACTCTCATTGCGAGCGATAGGTTCACAATTGATGTTCGCAGGACAAGATTTGAACTTAAACGTCAAATCATATGTCTTTGAACCATCAAATGCTACAGCATGGCAAATCAAGGAAATTTTCCCAGGAGGCTCTAGCTATCCTGGCGAATTTACACTCATTAACACGACTGTTTTCTTTAGCGCTCGAGACAGTACTGGTTCAACGGGAATTGGACTATTCGACCTTTGGGCCTATGAAACTCTTAATTTCAGCGTATGGAAAGTAGAAGCAGATATCCAACCATCGTCGTTAATTGCCGTTAATTCCGACCTATATTTCTCAGCCCAGCCACAGATTGGAGTGACTGGAATTGAATTATGGAAGCATGAGACGGCCACAAATACCACCTTCATGGTGAAAGATATCAATCCCGGACTTCTCTCTTCGAGTCCTCAAAACCTTGTTGCTAAGGGAACTATGATCTACATGTCCGCAAACGCAGGTACGACCCACGGAAATGAGTTATATGCTTATGAGACAACAAATAATTCAGTCTGGCTTGCTGCAGATATACGGGGAGGGTCTGCCAGCAGTTCAGCTTCTGAACTCGTAGTTCTTGGAACCCGAGTTTACTTCAAGGCTACTTCAGGGAATCACTTCGAAATGTGGGTATATGAAAGTCAAAACAATTCATTTTGGGAAATTACCAATTTTCAATCAACCTCTGGTCAAGGTGGTCCGTCGGAACTTACTGTTGAAGGAGACACGATTTATTTCTCGGCTAATGACGGAACAACCGGAGAAGAATTATGGGCTCATAATTCGATAAATGGTACAATATGGCAAGTATTCGATTTAGATCCAAATGGTGGTCTTATTGGAGAGATTCATGTTCATAACGGAAATGTGTACTTTGCTGGTGATGATGGTCAAGAGGGTGTTGAATTATGGAAAAAGCAACCCTACAGTAGAGATGTATCTTTTGTCTAATCACTGAAATGAACTACACTCATAATGAGGTTTCATTTACCTTTACTATGCAATATATTAGTACTAACAATAAGTCAAACAGTAAACTTGTGTAGCTACTTCTCTACATAATATTGTGTCTGAACTTGAGTTGTAGGTGCGTAAACTGGCTGACCATATTGATTATATCCAACAATAACATATCCAGCACTTTGTTGTGGTTGCTGAGCGATAATTACTGAGGAAGATGTCGGATCAGACATTACAAGTCCGATTAACATCAGTAGGCAACCAAACGGGGCACAGAATATACCAATAAAGAAGGGAATTGTAAGTATTCCTCCGATAACAAAAACACCTCCAAACACTAACATGCTTGTATTTGCCATCATGCTAACCATTTAGTAAACGCATTTATCATTTTCCAAATTTAGGTATAATATTTGGCTGAATACATCTGCAAACATCATGGTAAAATTGATTTTATTAAATGAGAAAATCATTGAATAGTTTTAAGTTTGGATAATAGAGCAACAAAACAGACCCATGTGCCCAAACCATGTCCGGAGTTGTTATTATTAGTGAAACATCAGTGATAAATCAAAGATTAATTGCTATTATTCTTTCATTATTAATTATTCCAGTAATTTACTCTGATGCGGAACCTGTGTTGGATAAAGAAGGTAGATTTAGTGAGACATATGATTCTATTCACGGAATTTCAGATTCTAAATTTTTGCTCCGCAACTCGACTTCAATCACTCTCTTTGATGTTAAGACTGAACAAATAATTGATACTTCTCCTTGTACTGGTTTTCTGAGAGTTAATGTTAATTCAACAATAGCAATGTGTAGTGAAGCGTCATATGCCATCGGAACTTCGGGTTTTTCAATATTACATCAAGGACCTATAAACCGTCTTGCAACACCAATATCAAATTTAACTGTCACATTCAATGGAAATTACGTTAATAGCCCTAACTGTTTGAGTGGTTCCGGAGGGGCATTGAAAATATATAATGGTACTCAACTGGTAAAGGAAGTGAGTCTTTCAGCCGCATCAAATCACGATACTTTTTTATTACATGCGTTTCTTTTAGAAGATACAACTAAAATTAAATTAGTATTTGCATATAAGGATAATAAGCTTGGTTCATGCGAAGGGCCTTATGCAAAGTATGTTGAAATTGATTACACAACTATTTCATCGCTTTATCTCAGTAGTTCTATAGGCACAGGCATACGTCTCAGTAAGAATCTCTTGAACATCGACAATGGTGGAGTTTTACTTGGTGGTAATGGCGAACATCGAGCAATCAGTATTGCTTCTGGAGGTACAATTCCAATACCTAACAGTAATCTAAATGGTCAATATTCCAGTAAATTTTGCTCTATATCATCTACAGATATGGGCGCAACAGGTGATTTTATAACCATAGGAGGTAATGATGTTGAGATCAGAAATGCACCAGAACTACTCGCATGTACATCTGAGTATAATGGAACTTACCTTACCCCTCAAGGATGGGGTACGGTGTGGTATGATAGCGATTTAGATGGTATTGGAGACTTAACAGATTTATTCCTAAATGACGCTACACAATGGTCTGATCAAGATAGTGATGGTTATGGAGATAATGCTGGAGGAACTACTCCGGATGGATGCCCATCAGTAAATGGTAACTCGACTACGGATTTGTTTGGCTGTTTAGACAGAGATGGCGATGGATATTCAGACACCGGTGATTCATTTCCTCTTGAGTCTTCTCAGTGGGCAGATAAAGATGGCGATGGCTATGGTGATAATCAAAGTGGCCTGTTTGGTGATGCGTGTCCACTAGAATATGGAGAATCAAATCGAGATTCATATGGCTGTCCTGACGCTGATTATGATGGGTGGAGCAATAATTTTGACGTATTTGATAATGAATCATCACAATGGTCGGACCGAGATGATGATGGATACGGTGATGAATTAAATGGTTTCCAAGGAGATGCATGTCCAAAGAATGCTGGAAACTCAACGCTAGACAGATTCGGCTGTAGAGATACTGATAATGATGGCTGGAGCGATATTGGTGATGCTTTGCCTGAAAACCCAACTCAATGGATTGATAGAGATGGTGACGGCTTTGGAGAAAATAACTCCGAAAAAGCAACTGAAATTGATTTATTCCCTTCAGATGGTACTCAATGGAACGATACTGATGGTGATGGTCATGGCGATAACCCATACGGCACTCAAGGTGACTGGTTTCCTGATGACCCGACGAGATGGCGCGATTCTGACCAAGATGCTACTGCTGAT
>Ga0233444_10006267_pt1 | contig 10665 bp, 5 predicted proteins | sample SI_124_October20_6_FD_182792 | JGI IMG/M metagenome (GOLD analysis project Ga0233444, IMG submission 182792) | Seawater microbial communities from Saanich Inlet, British Columbia, Canada - SI_124_October2016_10_MG | ecosystem: Environmental > Aquatic > Marine > Inlet | place: Canada: British...
ATTTCCTTTAACAGTATTAATTTCTCCATTATGAGCTAATGTTCTAAAAGGTTGAGCTAAATCCCAACTTGGAAATGTATTAGTAGAATATCTTTGATGAAATATAGCAAATCGTGAAGTTAACTTTTCATCATGTAGGTCTAAGTAAAATTCTGATAGCATTTCAGCTAAAAACATACCTTTGTAAACTATCGATCTAGAACTAAAAGAACATATATAGAGCTCATCTAACTGACTTTCTCGTGCAACTTTTTCAATTTTTTTTCTTGTTTCAAAAAGATCTCTTTCAAGGTCATTGGTCTCAAGATTTTTATTATTTTTAAACATCACTTGTGCGATTTCAGGTCTATTCATATTCGCTGTTTTGCCCAACACACTTGAATTTATTGGCACCTGCCTCCATCCATAAATATTATAATTTTCCTCCAGTAAAGCAGCCTCGATGATTTCTCTACATTTTTCTTGTTTTGAATAATCAGTTCTTGGAAGAAATATCATTCCGACACATATTCTTTTGTCGTTGTCTGGAGAATGTCCGGTAGCTAGAATTTTTTCTTTAAAAAATTCTGGAGCTATTTCTATTTGAATTCCTGCTCCATCTCCAGATTTACCATCTGCATCAACTGCGCCTCTGTGCCAAATAGCTTTTAAGGCTTGTATTCCAAGCTGAACTATTTTTCTAGATTTTTTTCCATTAGTTGATGCTATTAGACCAACTCCACATGCATCATGTTCCATTTCTTGATTATAGTTAAAACTATTTTCTAAAATTTTTTTATTTTTTTTATAATTGTTCATTTTTTGTATTAAGCAGCTTCTATGGATTTATTTTTGTTAGATTTTAATTGTAAATACTTTTCAATTTGTTCAGCTGCATCTCTTCCGTCTTTTATAGCCCAAACAACCAAAGATGCACCTCTAACAATATCTCCAGCTGCAAAAACACCATCTAGGTTTGTCTGCATTGACTTTAAATCAATTTTAATTGTCCCCCATGAAGAAATAGCTAATTCTTCTGCATTAAATAATTTTGGAATATTTTCAGGATCAAAACCTAAAGATTTTATTACGAGATCAGCTGGTATTTTATATTCAGAGCCAACTTCTATCTCAGGTCTTCTTCTACCAGAAGAGTCAGGTTCTCCTAGTTTCATTCTATTTACTTCTACTGCATTAACCTTATTATCTCCTAAAAACCTTTTAGGATTTGTAAGCCAAATAAACTCAACTCCTTCTTCAATTGCATTGCCGACTTCTCTTGCTGAACCAGGCATATTTTCTCTATCACGTCTATATAAACACTTAACAGACTTTGCTTTTTGTCTAATTGATGTTCTTACACAGTCCATTGCGGTATCACCGCCCCCAATAACTACCACATTTTTACCTTCCGCGTTAAGAGTACCGTCATCAAATATTTTTACCTTATCTCCTAAACCTTTTCTATTTGAAGCAGTTAAAAAATCCATTGCTGGAAAAATATTTTTTAAATCATACCCTGGCAGTTCAATTTTTCTCGCTTTATATACTCCTGTGGAAATCAAAATAGCATCATACTTTTCTTTTAACTCATACAAAGTTTTATCTTTTCCTACGTCAAAATTTTGAACAAATTTAATTCCACTTTCTTTTAATAATTTTGTTCTTCTTTCAACAACAAACTTTTCTAATTTAAAATTTGGTATTCCATAAATTAATAAACCTCCAGGTCTATCATACCTATCGTAGATTGTTACTTGATAACCAAACTTTCTAAGTTCTTCAGCGCAAGCCATTCCTGCTGGGCCAGCTCCAATAATCCCAACTGATTGTTTTAATTCTCTTTTAATTTTAACTGGCTTAACCCAGCCTTTGTCCCAAGCTGTATCAGTAATATATTTCTCAATTGAACCAATAGTTACAGTTCCATGACCAGATTGTTCAATTACACAATTTCCTTCACAAAGCCTATCTTGAGGACAAATTCTTCCACAAACTTCTGGCATATTATTAGTACTTTGAGAAATTTCGTATGCCTCTTTTAGCCTTCCTTCTGCTGTTAATTTTAACCAATCAGGGATATTATTACTTAAGGGACAGTGTATTTGACAAAATGGAACTCCACATTGAGAGCATCTGCTGGATTGTTCTTTCGCTTTATCTGTAATGAATTCATTGTAAATTTCATTAAAGTCACTTTTTCTTTTTGGCGTACTTCTTTTTTCAGGTGTTTCCTGTTTTGTGTCTACAAATTGAAGCATTTTTTTTTTCATAGGTTTTTAAATTAATTAAGAAATTACCAAATGAATAGATTAATAAGGTCAATAATATTTACTTATAGTGCTTATTACTTACATTTTTAATGATATTTTTTGCATACCTGCTATGCATCATTAAATGTCATTAAATAAACAATCTTCAATTTTATTTTTTATAAATGATTGAAATATTTCTATTATCATTAATTCAAGGAATAACTGAATTTATACCAATAAGCTCTTCTTCGCATTTAATAATTTTTTCAACATATGCAAATTTTGACAATCAAAACCTAGCTATTGATATTAGTTTACACATTGGTTCATTTTTAGCTGTTATAACTTTTTTTAGAAAAGACATTATCGATTTTATCAAAAATAAAGATCTTTTTTTCAAAATTATAATTGCAACTATACCAATAATAATATTTGGGTTTATTCTGATACAAACTAATCTAATTGAAAAACTGAGAAATATTGAAATTATAGGGTGGACAACCTTAATATTTGCAATTTTACTTTTTGTCAGTGATAAAAATAAACAAATAAATAAAATTAATTATAACTTTACATATAAAACAGCAATTTTTTTTGGTTTATTTCAGATTATGTCTTTAGTTCCTGGCGTAAGTAGATCAGGGATTACAATTACTGCTGGTAGAATGTTAAATTTTAAAAGATTTGACTCTGCAAAAATTTCTTTTTTACTTTCTATTCCAACACTTGCTTTAGTTTCCATTTATGGAATAAAAAATTTAATTATTTCTCAAGATTTATTCTTTTCAAAATTAAATATGTTATCAATATTTTTTTCATATATATTTTCACTGATTACGATTAACTATTTTTTAAGATATATCAAAAAGTTTAGTCTTAATGTTTTTGTCATATATAGATTAACGCTTGGAATAATTCTTTTGTGCTTTGCGTATTTATAGGATTAAAGTAAGCGCAAATAAAATAATGAAAATCAGTAAAAAGAAATAAATAACTGACTTTTGTAGTGATAAATTTTTTATTAATCTCATTTTTCTGTTCTATATATTTTATTCAAAGTTTCAATAAAATATTGGTGCGCCTGCTAGGATTTGAACCCAGAACCTCCTGGTCCGTAGCCAAGCGCTCTATCCAGTTGAGCTACAGGCGCAAAAAAAGTTTTCTTTTTTATTATAATTATAATAAATATTGATTAACAATAAATAACTTTTTATATAATTAATGATGTTCTCATATATTTCAAAGATCTCAAATAAATCTTTTATAATAAATTTGTTGTTTTCTTTACTTGTTATTAGTTTCATAGCTGGCAACTTATCTATAAATATAGTGATCTTTCTAATAATCATCTCTTCATTTTTTTTTTATGATAAAAAAATTTTTGAAATTAAAAAAGATATTGTCGATAAAATTGTCATTATCTTATTTGCATATATTTTTTGTTGCAGTTTAATTAATAATCTACATTATCTGACTGATAACTACACAAATGAATTTACCATAACATTTAAATCAATTTTTTTTTTAAGATTTTTAATTTTTTATTTTATAGTCAGGTTTTTAATTAAAAATAATATACTTAATTTAAAACTATTTTTCTTAACTTCATTTTGTGCAGTTTTATTTGTATGCTTAGATATATTTTATCAATATTTTTTTGGATACGACATTTTTGGTTTCAAAGGAGAAGTTTCAAGAGTCACAAGAAGACTTTCAGGTCCATTTGGGGATGAAAAAATTGCAGGCTCTTTTATTCAGAGGTTTTCGTTGATTGCTTTATTTGCATTTCCTATTTTTGTTAAGATTAAAAAAAAAATCATTCAAAACTTAATAGTTATTTTTTTAATTGGTATATTTTTAATTGGCTTGATTCTTGCTGGCAATAGAATTCCTTTAATTTTATTCGTTACGGCTATAACTAGCATGACTATTTTTGAAAAAATGTTAAGAAAATATTTTATACCATTTATCCTTCTTTCATCACTGATCATTATTTTGGCTTTAAAAATGAATAATAATATTTACTATCACTTAACCAGTTTTCAAACTAAAGCTATTCAGTTATTAAACACAATATCTCCAGAAAATATGCTGACAGAAGAGGAGAAGGAAAGTTACATAGAGGAAGATTTATTTTATACTCTAGAATATAAAGGACAAAGATATAAGCTCAATAATACTCATGCTAAAGAATTTAACTTTGGTTATATCTCTTGGAAAAAAAATAAATATTTTGGCGGTGGTCTAAAATCATCTAATATAACCTGCGTTAAACACAATTTCTTAAATTGCAGTAATCATCCACATAACTATTATTTAGAGTTCTTGTCTACTTTAGGATTAGTAGGTTTTTTTATAATTTTAGTATTATTTTTGGTCGTTTTTTATAAAACTTTTATAAAAAGATATTTTTTTCAGTTTTATTCAAATAATTATTTGCTTACTCCTTTTATTTTTTTATTTTTTTTGGAAATTTTTCCCTTAAAAAGTACAGGTAGTTTTTTTACGACAACTAATGCTACTTATATTTTTTTATTATTACCGATATTAATCTCATTAACAAAAGTTAAAAAATTTGATTGAATGTACAGTTTTAAGTATATAAATTGTACTTATGAATTTTAATAAAGTAGTAATAACCTCTGCTTTAAGAACTGCCGTTGGTTCTTTAGGAAAAACTTTAAAAAATTTCCCAGCACATATTCTAGGTTCTAAGGTTATTTCAGAGGTAATTAAAGACTCGAATATAAAAAATGAAAATGTGGATGAAATTATTATTGGACAAGTATTAACTGGAGGCTCGGGACAAAATCCAGCAAGACAAGCGGCTTTAAATGCTAGAATACCAAAAGAAAAACCTGCTCATATTGTAAATCAGGTATGCGGATCTGGAATTAGATCTGTAGTATCAGCTTATCAAAGTATAAAGTCTGATGACTCAAAAATTATAATTGCTGGAGGTCAAGAAAATATGTCGTTAGCACCCCACGCAATTCATATTAGAGATGAAAAAAAATTAGGCGACGTTGATTTAATAGATACAATGATTAAAGATGGTTTATTGGATGCCTTTCATGGCTATCATATGGGTATTACTGCTGAAAATGTTGCTGAAAAGTTTCAAATTTCAAGAGAAGAGCAAGACAAGTTTGCTTTTAAATCTCAAGAAAAAGCTTTAAAAGCACAAAAAGATAAAAAGTTTATCAATGAAATAATAAATTTTAAGATCAAAAATAAAATTGCTGAAATAAATTTTATAAAAGACGAACATCCTCGAGAAGGTATTACATTAGAGTCTCTATCAAGACTTCAGCCAGTTTTTAAAAAAAATGGAACTGTTACTGCTGGTAATGCATCAGGTATTAATGACGGTGCAGCAGCTGTGACTCTAATGAGTGACGAAGAGGCGAATAAAAGAAATATAAAAAAATTAGTTTCAATTAAATCTTGGGCGAGTTGCGGTGTTGAGCCATCTTTGATGGGAACCGGTCCAATTCCAGCATCAAAAAAAGCTTTAGAATTAGCAGGATGGTCAATTAAAGATGTTGATCTTTTTGAAATAAATGAGGCTTTTGCAGCTCAAAGCATTGCTGTTTTAAAAACTCTCTCTATTCCAGAGGAAAAAGTTAACGTTAATGGAGGTGCTATTGCTCTCGGTCACCCTATCGGTGCCTCCGGTACTAGGATTTTGGTTAGTTTAATCCATGAAATGATTAAACGTAATGTTAATAAGGGGCTTGCTACTCTCTGTATTGGCGGAGGCATGGGTATAGCTATGTGTGTCGAGAGATAAATTACTTCAAACCTTCTAAATTCCTAAAAAATTCTAAACACTTAGGATTAGCTATAGCCTCTTGATTATCGATTTTTTCCCCATGAATCATTTTTTTAACCGCTAGCTCAACAATCTTGCCACTTTTTGTCCTTGGGATTTCTGGAACATTTATTATTATTGCTGGAACGTGTTTCGGTGAGCAATTTTTTCTAATATTTGATTTTATTAATTTAATTTTTTTGTCATCTAATTGTTGATTGTCTTTTGTGGTAACAAATAAAATTATCCTCACATCATCATTATAGTTTTGCCCAACAACAAGTCCCTCAGTAATAAACTCTATATTTTCAACTTGCTGATATATTTCTGCAGTCCCAATTCTAACACCTCCTGGGTTTAAAGTGGAGTCAGACCTACCCCTCATAATAAAACCATTATTAGAAGTCCTTTCAATAAAATCTCCGTGATGCCAAATATTTGTAAATTTTGTAAAATAAGCCTTGTGATATTTTTTTCCATTTTCATCACCCCAAAATTTAACTGGCATTGATGGAAATGGTTTTTTTACAACTAACTCACCTTTTTCACCATCCATAGTGCTTTTTCCACTATCATCAAAAACATCAACTTCTATACCCAAACTTTGTCCCTGAATTTCTCCCTTATTAACGCTCGAATAGAGGTTTCCAAGCACTAAACAACCAACTAGATCTGTCCCTCCAGCGATTGAAGCTAGATGAACATCTTTTTTAATATTATTGTATACATATTCAAAGCTATCTTCAGCTAAAGGTGAACCTGTTGATGTAATTATCTTAATAGAATTTAAGTTCAAACTTTTAGAATTATATTTTTCATTTTTAAGATGATCAATATATTTTGCACTTACACCAAATAAATTTATCTTTTTATCCTGACAATATTCTAAAAGAATATCAATTTTGGGGTAAACAGGAGCTCCGTCAAAAAGAAAAATTGATGCACCTGTAGCTAACCCGCCAACTAACCAATTCCACATCATCCATCCAGTTGTTGTATAGTAAAATAGTTTATCATTATTTCTAATATCACAATGAAGCATAAACTCTTTATTATGTTCAATTAAGACATTGCCGCTTCCGTGAGTAATGCATTTAGGTTTTCCAGTTGTACCACTTGAATAAAGAATATAGATAGGATGGTTAAAATCATATTGTTCAAATATTTCGTCTAGTTTTGATTCGCTTAAAACTTTTTCAAAATTTTCATAATTTTTAAAATTAAGTTTTTCATTTTTTTTATAATTATAAACTAAGGTTTTTTTTATTGATGGAATTTGTTTTAAAATTCCATCAAGTTTTTCTAAAATATTGATTTTTTTTCCGTTGTAAAAATAATAATCACAAGTAATTATTACTTTAGGTTTAATTTGTTGAAAACGGTCTATAACTCCTTGTTGTCCAAAATCAGGTGAACAGGAAGACCAGATTAAACCGTTTTTGGCGCAAGCTAAAAAACTAATAACAGTCTCAATTTTATTTGGCACATATGCAGCTACTCTATCTCCTTTTTTTAAATTTAATGACTTTAAATAAAAAGAAAACTTGCAAACTTTTTTATATAGTTCTTTCCAGGTTATATTTTCTTCAAAACCTTTTTCAGACAAAAAGTTAATCGCTATATCGTTAGTTTTCTTTTTTAAAATATTTTCTGCGTAATTAAGCTTAGCATCTGGGAAAAAAATAGTTTGATTGAAAACTTTATTTTCTTTAATTATCTCTTTTCCTTTGTCGCCAATAATCTTAGAATAATCCCAAAATTTAGACCAAAATTCTTTTTGGTTATCAATGCTCCATTTCCATATTTTATTAAAATCTTGATTTGACTCAAGATTTATAAAATTTGAAAAATCTTCAAGTAGAGAATTTTTTTTTACCTGTTCTGTGGCTTTCCAAAGAGGTTTACTCATAAAAGCTAATTTAGCTTTTATTTTTTTATCTTAATAGATATTTTTTTAAAATAATCTTCTGAATAATTTTTGTTCTATCAGATTTTATTTCTCTTTTTTTAAACAAAAAATTAATTAACCAGCGCATAATTCATTTAATTCATTTTACCTGGCAAAAAATTGAGTAAAATGTGACTAAATTTGTACTAATTCGACTATTTGCCCTATTCTTTAATGTTTATTATTTATTTATTTTTTAATATGTTGCACCCAGTTTATAATAGCTAATTATGGCCCAGAACATTGCTGTACCAGATATAGGAGATTTCAAAGAAGTTGAGGTTATTGAAGTTCTAGTTAAACCAGGTGATCAAATAAATAAAAATGATCCTGTTGTTACGATAGAAAGCGATAAATCTAGCGTTGAAATTCCATCACCTGAGACTGGTAAAATTAAAGATTTGAAAGTTAAAATTGGAGATAAAGTTTCAGAGGGTAGTATATTAGCTACAATTGAAAATGGTGTTGCCACATCAAGCCCAAAAAAAAAAATAGAAAATAAACCTCAAAATAAAGTTGTCTCTGAAGAAAAACCAAAATCAAATGGTGGCTCAAACCATATCAAGCAAGTAAAAAAAATATTTGCGGAACCAATTTCCAAAGATGACATCGATCCAGTTGAAACTAACGAATGGATAGATTCTTTAAATTCTGTAATTGAAAATGATGGTTCTTCTAGAGCAAGCTACTTATTAAATAAAGTTATCAATCAAGCTTATAAATCTGGGTTAGTTTTGCCTGATACAAGAACTACACCTTATATAAATACTATACCGCCAGAGGCACAAGAAAAATCTCCTGGTGATCAAAATGTTGAAAAGAAAATAAGAGCTTATATTCGATGGAATGCTGCAGCTATGGTTGTAAAGGCTAACAAAAAAAGTTCTGAATTAGGTGGTCATATAGGAACCTTCGCTTCTGCAGCCACTCTTTACGATGTTGGAATGAATCATTTTTGGAGAGCTAAAAATAATAAATTTGGTGGAGATTTAGTTTATTTTCAAGGTCATTCTGCTCCAGGGATGTATGCTAGAGCTTTCTTGGAAGGAAGGCTTACTTCAAAACAATTAGATGGATTCAGACAAGAAGTTGATGCGGGAGGCCTTTCTTCCTATCCTCATCCTTGGTTAATGCCAAAATTTTGGCAATTCCCTACTGTATCGATGGGCTTAGGACCTATCATGGCGATCTATCAAGCCAGGTTCTTAAAATATTTAATTAATAGAGGTTTAATTAAAGATGAGGGAAGAAAAATCTGGGTTTTTCTAGGTGATGGTGAAATGGATGAACCAGAGTCGTTGGGTGCAATTGGTTTAGCTGCTCGCGAAAAATTAGATAATCTTATTTTCGTGGTAAATTGTAATTTGCAAAGATTAGACGGTCCGGTTCGGGGCAACAGTAAAATTATTCAAGAACTCGAAGGAAGTTTTAGAGGAAGCGGATGGAATGTAATCAAAGTAATATGGGGTTCTTATTGGGATCAATTGTTAGAAAGAGATAAGACCGGACTTTTAATCAAAAGAATGAATGAGTGTGTTGATGGAGAATATCAAGCTTTTAAAGCGAAAGGCGGATCTTACGTTAGAGAAAAATTTTTTGGCAAGTACTCTGAACTAAAAGAACTAGTTTCTTCAATGACTGATAAAGATATATGGAGATTAAATAGAGGTGGTCATGATCCGCACAAAGTTTATGCTGCTTATCATGCTGCAATGCAAAATACAGGATCACCATCCGTAATATTAGCTAAAACAATTAAAGGTTATGGCATGGGTAAAACAGGTGAAAGCGTTAATACAATACACCAACAAAAAAAATTAGATGAACAAGATCTTCTTTATTATCGAGACAGATTTAAAGTCCCTTTAACTGATAAACAGGTAAAAAATATAGAGTATTATAAACCAGATGAAAATTCCGAAGAGATGAAATACCTTAAGGACAGAAGAATAAAACTTGGTGGTTTTATTCCTGAAAGATCATCATTTGCTAAACAAATTAAAACGCCACCAAAAGATATTTTCGAACCATTCATGAAATCAACTGGAGAAAAAGAAATGTCCACAACAATGGCTTTAGTTAGGATGATGACGGCAGTTTTAAGAGACAAAAATGTTGCTCCAAGATTGGTCCCGATTATCCCTGATGAAGCTAGAACATTTGGAATGGAAGGTTTTTTTCAAAAAATTGGAATTTATGCTCACGAAGGTCAAAAATATGAGCCTGTGGACTCAGAACAGCTAAGTTCATATAGAGAAGATAAGAGCGGACAAGTTTTAGAAGAGGGGATAAACGAATCCGGTGCGATGTCTTCATGGATTGCTGCAGGTACTGCATATACAAATCACGATATAGAGATGATTCCAATTTATATATTTTATTCTATGTTTGGTTTTCAAAGAGTTGGGGATCTTGCTTGGGCCGCTGGAGATTCACAAGCTAGAGGGTTTCTAATTGGAGCAACAGCAGGAAGAACAACCCTTGCCGGAGAAGGTTTACAACACCAGGATGGACACAGTCAGTTGCTAGCATCAAATATACCAAACTGCATAAGTTATGATCCTACATTCGCTTATGAAATGGCAACTATTTTTAGAGACGGATTAAAGAGAATGCACGAAAATAAAGAAAAGATTTTTTATTATATAACAGCAATGAATGAAAATTAC
>Ga0233444_10006269_pt1 | contig 10663 bp, 13 predicted proteins | sample SI_124_October20_6_FD_182792 | JGI IMG/M metagenome (GOLD analysis project Ga0233444, IMG submission 182792) | Seawater microbial communities from Saanich Inlet, British Columbia, Canada - SI_124_October2016_10_MG | ecosystem: Environmental > Aquatic > Marine > Inlet | place: Canada: British...
TACCTTCTGAATCCGCACTCATTGTATGGTCTCCGATATGCAGAGAATTATCAGAAACATATAAGTCTCTAATCTTTTTCTCAGCGCTACCAATATCATAAGTATCATTTGTGTCTGGTAGAATATGCTCTGAGAAAGCTCCCGCAACAAATCCACCACCAGATGCAGTGGCCTCCCAAACACCTTTGGTGGCATTGTAAGTGTATGTCGTACCACTTAATGTTGTTGTCTGTCCATTTGTGGGACTTGTGGGAAATGTTAGTGGCATTTTTGTTGTTCCTGTAGTTTATGATTTGTATATTCTGAATATATGTTTTTCTGATAAATAAATAAGATGATCTTGTCCTGGCGAGGCACCCATCATTCTATCATTATCTTCCTCATATGGTGATGTCCATCCTGCCGATGGTGTATTATTTATAGTTGATAGGTCCCACGGTGTTGATAATTCGAATGAATAAAATGTATCTGCGCGCTCTGCTGATATAATTAATGTGTCTCCTAGATCATTAAATCTACCTGAGTGAAGGCTAACATTATCATCGCTCCATGTTGTAGTTGGTCTATCTGGTTGAACTACAGAAGAATGAGGCAACCACACATACGGAGTTCCTGCCGTTGACAAATTATACGCTGTTGATAGTGGATATTCTAACAATTTTCCACTCATTGTTGTTGTTGTGATTTCTTCTTCATAAACATATATCTTTGTTCCATCATCATTATATTGTACCCACAACATTCCATCCGTAGTTCCACCAGATGATAACGCAATCTCTTGAGTTGCATCTACTGTTGCTGTTGAAATATCCCAAGCAGTTGACATATCCCACTTTCTAACTTTATCACTAGTCCATCCACATGTAACTAAATGTGAGCCATCTGGTGCAAAATACATACCAGATGCGTCCGATTCTACGTTTAATAGTCTGTTACCTTCTGTAGCACTTGATAATTGATGTGGGGTTGACATATTATATTCTATAACATCGTCTGTGGTATTATCGCAAATCCAAAACTTAGTACCATCTGGTTTTATTTGAAATGCTCTAGGTTCGCCCACATCGTGATGAAATATATCGTCAGCGTAGGACCATTTTAAATTGTATGGACTTTCTGCATTAATAGTAATATATGACCTATTGCCGCCAATGTATGGAAATTCTAAAACATTACTCTCAGCCATTGCCGCCTGATCCGCAGCTGACACATTGTGCTGATAAATGGTAGATAGGTATAAAATAGTTCCATCGGAATTCCATTGTATATCTCCGTCAAACTCTGCGCCGTCTTTGCCAGATATAAACTCTGTGTTGCCAAAAATTATCCATCTATGTTTTAATGGATTTTCTACTGTATATAAATCAAAGGGTACTGCCACTGACAACTCTACAATACAAGGATAGCCACCACTAACATTTGTTGCAAGGTAAAATTTATATCCATCTGGATGCCAAGTTATACCATGTATACCGCTACTATGGGCCCCAAGATGATCCAATAACTGACCTGTAGAGTTTGGTATTGGGCGGAAAATTCCGCCTGGATTGCCGGTTGCAAAGTGACCAGTTGCACCACCGCCTGCACCAGTATCTAAGGTCATACCAAATATACTGCCCTTAGCGGAACAACTACATTGAGCTATTTGTCCATTTTGAATATGATAAAATTTTGATCCATCATTACTAAAAGTCATATTGTCCGATACAGTGTTTTGGTTGCCAAATCCAATGACTCTTCGATCAACATAATATGGTGATATCATATCTGATGAAGTGATTGATGTTAGATCATATGGTGTTGGGCAATTCCATTGGAATATATGATACATAGAACCATTCGATATGGAAGTGGGACTAAATACTAGTTTCGTTCCATCATGATTAAATGTCATAGAAGAAGCTCTCAGATTGCCCGGCACTAATGACCCATCTGCAAAAGTAATTCCATTTGGCATATCCCCATCACTGGAAACCATGGCGGTATTAACATCTGGAAAAATAGATGACCCGTCTGTTGGAAACTGAATACTTCGTAAATCTCCGGCATTTGCTAATGTGAATTGCTTAAATCCATTTCCTATAACGCTGGGATTAGTTTTTCTAACTTCAATAAAAAATTTACTACCATCAGAAGATAGAAAGAAACAATCTGTACCATCATGTCCGGTATTACTAATATATTTATATTTAAAAGAAGAACTAGATTGTGAAGAGGTGGATATATCCCAAGGGGTACTCAAAGTAATACTTTGCATATGATATTGATAACCATCTATTGTACCAAAAATAATAAATTTTGTACCATCAGAAGAAAATGCAAGATCTAATAATGATACGGTATTTATTTTAGTAAGTGGTAAACTAGCAGCATAATTAGAGGCATCGAAGTCCAATTCATTTGTCGGACTAGAATAGTTCAAAGTAGTAATATCATATGGTGTTGACATAGCACATTGTTTCAACGCGCCGTTCTGCAATAGATACATGATACTGCCATCAGAACTAATATATAGCCCATATGTATTTGATGTGGTTGTTTTAATTGCCGTATATGCAGCGGTAGTAATATCCCAAGGTGTTGATAATGTAAATTGAAAAATATCATCCACGCCATCCTCAGTAATATAGAGATAACTTCCATTTGCCGAAAAACAAAATCCCTCTACATGGGTATGTGGTGCTGTGGGATGTTCAGCAGTCAAATATACTACAGAACTTCCGTCTATGGTAGATGTATCATATGCAGTTCCTAAATCAACTTGAATAAGTTTGTTAGTTGATTCTACTGGTTCGTTACCATCCGCCGCGAAATACATTTTTGTGCCATCGTTATTAAATGCCATCTGGTCAATTATTTCGCCAATATATCCACGCAGATGAGTTGATTGTTTAGTATAATCTAGTTCTATAGTTGATACATCCCATGCACTACTTAAAGTATATTCAAATAACGTATCATATGTGCCTGCTTCTTGCCAAGCCCGCAATCCGTCTGGAGAAATAATCAAAGGGCCGGCGTTGGTGTTGGTTTGGAGCCCAAAAGCAATAGATTTTGTTAAATAATTGTTACTTTGATATAAATCTTTAATATGATTATGACCCCATTGTTTTATGTCTAAATTAAAATCTAAAATTACTGTTGCAGATTTTGTAACTGTTGCATTCATATGGTCAGTTACAGAAACAGTAATTCCAAAACTTCCAGCATGGGCTGAGTTGGATGATGGGGTAAAAGTCAGGACATTATTAGTTAAATTTACTGTACAAATATTACCCGCCGCGCCTGATGTAACTGCATAGGACCAAGTTAAAGGATAACCTTCAGGATCAGTTTCAGTTAAAGTAACAGAATTTGCAACACCATCAATTCTTAAATATATATTGTTTGGTAAACTATCAAGTGCTGGTGGTGGTGAGTTTGTAAGACTTGCTACTAATATCCACGCAGAACCAGAATACTTGTAAACTTTATTAATATCTTCAACGTATATCTGATCACCAGTGGACATTCCAGTTTTTGCATTTAAAGCAGCAGTATCGGCAACAGAAGATGTAGTATTACCGAAAATATTTAATCCACCGGCCGCAGCATCATTTAATTTCCATTTGGTTTTGGCAGAATCGTATGTCCAAGTCTTCGTATTAGATGTATGTGTTGTTCCATCACTAGGACTCGTTGGAAAATTTACTGTCATTTAATTTATCCCTACCCATTGAGCGGATGATCCGTCATTATAATATACATTTAATGTTGCGTCTGTAGTATCAAACCAAGTATCGCCGTCACTAGGACTTGCCGGAGCTGTAGATGATACGATAACGCCGGGCCCCGCCGTGCCCGCTGGTCCAGCAGGGGCTGCGATAATCCATTGAGAGGTCGCCCCATCATTGTATCGAATATACAATTTTAAGTCGGATGAATTAAACCACATGTCACCATCTGTCGGTGTTGTCGGAGCAGTATCAGAAACGGCAACAGTTGTGATGGGTCCAGTTGTGGACACCCAAACAGTTTTTGTGGAGTCATATGTATAACTGACACCATTTAAGGTTGTCGTATCCCCATTCGAGGGACTATCTGGAAAGTTTAATGCCATTTCTTAATTATCCTGTTTTTCTGTTGTTTATTTTAAGACACAAATTGAACTTGCACAAATCCTTCATGGTGATTACCAGAATCTCCCAAACCAACATTTGACAAAGTGACATTTGAATTTTTATACGAACTTCCGCCGCCGCCAATACCACCGGAGTTCCCCGCTTCGCCGCCGCCAGCATATCCACCGCCGCCACCGGAACCACCCCAACCGCCAGCGCCCCCGCCGCCAAATCCACCAGTACCCCACCAGTAATTAGTTTCTTTAGGAACACCTCCACGGCCGCCGTTTTTCAATGCTTTGGCTAAATATGGAACAGGTTCGCTTGTATTCAATGTTACGCCAGAATCAAGTATAGTACCAGTGTTCCATCCGGCACCACCTGTACACCAAGCATAGTCGTTGCCTTCGCCCCCACCCTCGCCGTTTGATTGGTTTCCGCCGGAGGTCTGAGTATTGCCGTCCTGTCCATCCCCAGCGCGAGACACATTCCATCCCACCGCATTATAAGATTTATAACTGCTAGGAGAGGTAGTATTAATTTCTTGATTGTAATCAAAAGTGCTATAGTTATATGTTCTTGCGGAGCTCAAGCTTGAGAGGTTGGATGGGACAACAGATGAATTTCCATTTCTCAGAGATCCGCCACCGCCAGCAACCATAATAGGTGATCCAATTCCAGTAGAATCATCCCATTCGGCAATAAAAGAAGCTCCACCACCTGACGTAAATAAAGCGTCCGTTAAGTCATACAATTGTTGTGTCGATCTATTATTTGGAGTAGTATCCCATTTTACATTGGAGTTTGTATAATCTGCCCCTGTTACGATATTGTTTGTCCAAATTGCCGCCGCTCCAGATCCAGTAACTCCGTTTGAAAATATATTTGAACCATCGCTCTGATGAGCCGTGGATGCCAAACCGCCGATTTGCCCTGCTACAATTGCATATTTTTGATTTATAGTCAAATTCACTGTTCCTGTCATTATTGCACCTCTACCACCAAGGGCCCATGTACCATTATATTCTGATCCCATTCCACAAGCACCCGCCATGTTAATTTTATAAGTGCCACTTTGTGGACAAGTCCAAATTTGAACACCGGCAGTATTGAGACCGCCAGCAGTAGAACCATCGCCATCGTTTATATTAAAATATGATGAATTAGCAACCCAAGTATTTGTCGATTGATATCCATATGCATGTTGAGCTGGGTTTAGTGTTGGACCCAATGGACCTGTTCTTCCACAAGGATGAAATGTAAAGTAAGAAGAAAGCGCTTGCGTATATACATTAGTAAACCCTTGATATAAAATCCCTAATTCGTTTTTAACTATTATATTAAAAACTCTAGGTGTACCGTTTCCAGACGTATCAGTGGCAAGTCCTGTAAATGAATATGTAGTATCGCCAGATAATGTGGCAGCAGTAGTGCCCGTAATTGCTCCAGTAGTTCCGGCCAAAGTAACACCAGTTGGCAGAGCACCAGATGAGATTTGATAAGAAACCGTTTGTCCTTCCGGATCTGTGGCAGTAATTTGTTCTGTTACTGGCGAATCGAGTCTATATGCATAATCACTCGCACCCAAACTACCGACACCTGCTGATAGGGTTCCTGCCGCAGTTGTCCATACTGGACTGCCACCTGTCTGAATTGCGTCTGTAGTGGTCACATTTGCCCCGCCACTGACTGTAATCTTTACGTCTAAAGGCCCGTCTGCTTCAACAAATGCCTGTGGTGTTACACAAGTAAGATTTGCCTGATCAACTACGGTTGTTGTGGTCGCCCTATGAACTGCGCCTGCAGCCGTAATAAAATCTACAACCGTGCCGACTGTAAAATTAGTTCCAACTATTGAAAATGTAGTTGCATCAACACCAGTATATGATGCTGGTGTAACAGATGTTATTGTTGGTGTTGGATTTGAACCGGCGGCACCAGCGGCACCAGCGGCACCAGTTGCTCCAGTTTGTCCCGCCGGAGTTGCAGGAACCCATTGACTCGATGAACCATCTGCATAATACACAAACATTGTCAAAGAACTCGAATCAAACCATTGATCGCCTGCACTAGGACTTGTCGGAGCAGTATCAGAAACAGTTACAGAAGAACCACCGCCACCAGCTGCGGCAGGAGAACTTGTATTTCCCGAAGAATCTGTTTCTGTAGTCGTGAGTTTTCCATCAGAAGCGACAGTTAATTTTACTGTATTCGTTCCAGTACCAATTTTTAATTCTGGCACTTCGATACCTGTGGCAGTCGCCTTGATTGTCTGGTTTCCAAGATTTAGAGTACTGCCATCTAAGTACAAATCTTTAAATTTGTGGGTTGTACTACCCAAATCATATGTGATGTCGGTGTCTGGTATAATATTTGTGCTCACTGCCGTTAAGTCAACAGACCCACCACCGCCACCAGATGCACCGGCAGGTGTCAACATCTGTTTGACAGCACCAGAAATTTTGATAATATCTTCAGAGGTTGCAGTATTTGTAAGTGTATTTGCCCGTGAATTGATTGCCGTCTCAATCGAAGTATCTTCGCTCAATCCCAATCCTTTGGCAGACCTTGCAATATTCATAAGCTCGGAGGCGGTTGCCGTTGGAATTGCCGCCAGTAGTTCTGTTCTGAGAGTTGCGATTGAAGTGTTTAAAAGACTATCTGTCATACCTATGATCCTGTTTTTGTATTATTTATCATAAATTTCACTCTCACGTTTGAGGATCAATTCCTTTATCTCTTCTATTTTTTCTACATACATGTAATATGCGGCCAACCATTCGTAAGAACCAGTAACTAACCACTGCTCAGCGCACTGGTCTAAATTATTTGTATAATTTTTTATAATGTCTTGGTATTTTTTACGATATTCTAGGCCATTTTTCATCTAACGCCTCATTTTTGCGATTTCCTTTGCGTCATCTTTTTTGTCTGCAAAAATAGGAACCATGTTTGACTTGTGCATGGTTGCAATGCCGAGTAATTGACGCTCACCATTATATATGTTCCTGTCTTTTTTACTACCGTTTCCGCATATCATATCACTTGTCGGGACGGTGTTTTGTGTCTCTGTTTTGTAATTTGGAATTTTGTTGCCAGATTCCGCTTTTACTTTACCAACACCCATTCTCTTGAGAAATTTTTCGTGGGCAATATCTGCCTGTTGTTGTCGTTTAGATTTTTTACTTGTCTTGCGTTTCTTTGTATTCGTTGTGGTCATGTGGGGCCCAACCAAATGCATACTCATCGATTCGTTCCTTTGCATCATAAAAATTGCTTCTTGACTTTATCATACCACAATTATCACATGCTGTCAAGAGGTATGGAAATTTCCAACCGCTTTCGGTATAGACAAATCCACGTTTTTCCAATATTGTTGGGGACGTACAACAACCATTAACCTTAAAAGTCATTCACTTTACCAATGGCCATTCGCAATTTATCGGTATCGGACAATTTTGATTTTGCCGATTGCATACTCTCAATAAGTTTCAACTCTTTTTTACTTTTGCCGATATTTTGGGGTGCGTGTCTGGGGTAGTCTTTATAGAACTGTTTTATATCACGGCGAATGCCGGAGACCTTGTCCATAAGTACTGTCTGGTTCCAATCATAGGTATCAACCTCGTCTTTTGGATAAAGCCACTCTAACACTACAATTTCCTCTCTAAAGTCAAAATATCAAACTGCAAGTCTTCCTGATATTTTTCCCACAGGCCGTTTTCTTTGATAAATTTTTCCAGAGACATTATTCTGTCAACCATGTTTTGTGGTGTACCATATGATACACCATTCTCGACATACGATTGTGTTGATACCGATCTAACTTCTAGGGCCACGGTTTTGTCCTCTTATCAATTTATGCATATCGTCGAAAAATTTCTGTGTCAAATGCAAGTCTCTTGCCTTTTCAAAGTGTTCATCCAAAATCTCTATTCTTACTAATTCGATCAGAGTAATTGCGATGTCTCTTTTTTCTTTACCACACATTTTTAGATAGCGCATGAGATCTTCATCGCTTGAACATTGCCACAATTCATCCATCACTGGATGATATTCGACGGGAATATTTTCTATTACATAGTTCATATTCGAAGCCTCACACTGCTTTTTATTTAGTATTCTCGGTTGTTGCGCTTCCACTCTCCGACTCGTTTGTTGTACGCTGGCCAGATAAACTTTTCGAGTTTTTCTTGAGTCGTAAGGTCTCTCAGGTATTCATTTTCCTTGTCGAACATTTCCAATACTTCGGTTTCGTTCATAACTCTATGATCGATAATATTCTCTCCAATATGGCGCTGACTGAATTCTTCAACTTCTTCCATTGTCACCGCATCAAGCGCCCATTCTGGTTGGACTTCTGAGTCTGGATTATCTTTTTGTAGGTCGGATAACCTAACACAATATTTCATTCTAAAAGTTGATATGCCAGTTACCATTACATATTCAGACATTACATATCCTCCGAGATTTTAGGTATTGCCTTCATGTTATTTTTAGACACTAAATTTTCTTTCACATCATAAATCTGTTCTGTTTTTATCATATCAATAATTTGATTGGTTAGCCCTACTTCGCGTTCGAGATAACCAATCTTGACTTGTAACTTTTTCAATTCTTCAATATAATACTCCAACTCCTTTTCCTTTCTCAATTTTTGTTCTATGAAATCGGTTATCAGAATTAGTTTAGTTTCATCGCTCATTTAATACTGTCCGTCCTCTTGTCGATAAAAGATATGTGCCCCAATTTGGGCGATTTTGGTGTAATCCTGAGCCCACTTAGGCGAAACATATGTTGCGTGATAGTGAGTTGCTCCCTCAGTAATACCACGCCATTTGCCAGTGGTATACATAATTGCCGCGTGTTCGATTGACTGTTCCCATGATATTTGATCTTGAGGCTCATCTGCCTTACCGTCACAATACCAACTAAATTGACATTTGTTACGCAGTGGTTCGCCTTTATCATTTAGGTATGATTGATGGACGACATCGCATGGGGTATTAGGATATTTTTCGTGTGCAACTCTGTTTAAGACAACATCAGTCACAGACATTGAGTCCACTAAGGAGGACGCCATTGTTTCATAATACACATTGGTTGCGAGACACTTGACTTGCGCCTCTAGGTGGCGCTGTGCCGCCGCTTCTTCCAGGCTCTCTGCCGTAAGTTGTTCTGCCAACTCTTGTGCCTCTTCTTGGATTGCGGCCTGCTCATCCGAAGTGCGTTTAATCATTTCAAATGCAGCGTAACCAATTCCTGCGGCTATCACTGCGTTCCCAAATACTAGGGCAATATACTTCATTTTCATTATTATGTCCTACTCGATTCGTTTTTTGTTTTACAAACCTAGTATGACACAATTTCGGAGTTGTGTCAAGGAGCTTTTTTCAAAATAAATGAACTATTGAAAGAATCTTCCCACAACAAATTATCTCCAATATCCCAACCCATCTGATTGAGTAATTCAGTAGGAATAGGCAACACTAAATCACCATTTTCGCCCTCTACTACTTTAACAGTAAAAGACTGTCCTTTTTCGACTTCGCCAAATAAAAGTTTGTCCAATCTTTCATCTTCTTCTTTATTTCTGCGGGCCATATAATCATAATAACTTTCTTGTTTTTCTTGTTCCATAACTGAATTCCTAGTGTGTGGTGGGCCGGCATGGAATCGAACCATGCGTGAGTCGCCTCGGCGGAGTTACAGTCCGCTGCCACACCTTGTAGCATCCGACCCATTTTTCCACTATACATTAAATTAGTGCGGTTGTCAATATGTTTCCACAATTTTATCTGCAATACCATGATCAATTGCTTCTTTTGGTGTCAACCACATGTCGGATTCGGGTAATAGGTGTTTACGAATATATTTTCTGCCCTTGCCGGTACATTTTTTGTAGTGTTCCATTAGTTTTTCAGATGAAATTTCAAACTGTTTGATTTTTGCATACAATTCGTGTTCTTTACCGCCAGATCCCCATGAATATTGATGCGACATGATACTAGTATTTTGTGTCAGATATCTATGTCCTTTTTCGCCAGACATCATTAGTAGGACTCCACAAGACGCAATAGATCCCATACCGTAAGTATAAACAGGAATACGCGATTGTTTGATAATATCAATTAAGTGAAAAGCAGATGCAACCTCGCCGCCTGGGCTATTGATATACAGATGAATCACATCTGGGGCCTTAGGGGCAGGCATTAGATTATATTCCATAATCATTTTTACCAAAGGCATACAATTTTCTTGATCGAATTTTTTGTCCATAAACAGAATGCCATTTTCTTTTAAGACTGTCCCAGGCGGCTTCTCAAATGTGAGATCCTTGGGCATTGGTTCTTGTGGTGGCATCTGCGTGATGTGATTTGGAATAAGACATTTCTTCTCCTCTGTCACTTCAACTTCTTCAATCACTTCTTTGTTATTTTTATTTTTCTTTGTCATTTATCAATCTTTCAAATTCTCTTAACCGTTTATATACACTTGCCAACTCAATAATGGTTGGCCATGATTTAAATAGATATTGGAGCGAACCTTCAACCCTACCAAAT
>Ga0233444_10006271_pt1 | contig 10662 bp, 7 predicted proteins | sample SI_124_October20_6_FD_182792 | JGI IMG/M metagenome (GOLD analysis project Ga0233444, IMG submission 182792) | Seawater microbial communities from Saanich Inlet, British Columbia, Canada - SI_124_October2016_10_MG | ecosystem: Environmental > Aquatic > Marine > Inlet | place: Canada: British...
GTAGTAGTCTGTAAAAGTATTGTCGGTACACCCTGGTATTGTACATGAGCCATCGTCTGCTGTGGCATACATTGTGTAATTACATGCATTTTGATCCATACAGCCATTTAAATAACACGAACCGTCGTTATCTGTTGCATCCGCGTTGTAGTTTTCTGCCCATTCTGAGGTACATCCAAACATGCAATATGTTGTTACAGTAGCAGGTAAAGTTTGAGGGTTTAGGCCATTTGAAACATAAGTAACAGGGGTAGCCATTTCCACATCGTATATATTTATACCGTTTACCAACTGAAATTTGATTAACTCATTTGCAAAAGCACCATCAGGCTGTGGTGTTTGAGTATCGTCTCCCCATATGGCTATGGTTGTTTGGCTAAAACCAGCAACAACTGCAGAGCCTATTACTACATCCGATGAGTTTAGTGCAACTAAGTAGGCATTGTCATCCGTTAGGTTTAAGGAGTTGATTAATGCAGGCGTTAACATAACGGTCATGTTGCCTCCCGTATTGCCATCGAAGGCTTCGGGTAAATCGCACTGAGCTATGCTGGAAAAAGAAAAGACAATTCCAATAAAAAGGGCTAAGTAAGTTTTCATCTTGGGGTGGTTTAATATTACACCCTAAATATAGTTTTTTTATATCAAACAGCTTTTAATAAATGAATACTTACTGTAGCCCTTTCATCATCAGGGAATTTGAATGAGTACTCGTTTTCTGGAATCAGATTAGCGTGTTTTGCAGCTGCTAAAAAGCTGTTTAATTCTATAATGTACTGGTCTGTGTATCCATGTGTTGCATCGTAGGGTGTGCTGAGTGTTTTCCCTATATTTTCCGCTGCTATTTTGGGTTTAATAGAATGTAATTCTACGATTAATAACCCATGTTTTTTTAAATAAGGACTCCATTTGTTAAGGTGATCGCTTAGGTTTTGAAAGAGTTCGTTGTTGGGTATTCTTCTTCCTCTGTATGAAAAAGCACCGCTAGATTGGCATTTTAAATTTGTTTGCGTAGGTTTTTTATAGATTCTATTGTGGTCTAAAAAGGTGCGCGTATTTAGCAGATTGCCCAATTCAATACCGTGTTTATCTTTCAGCATTTCATCTAATGATTTTGGGTCACTTATGTCTCCAAATTCAATTTCAGCCCATATATCAGCTTTGGTCATTTTAGTTCTAGTGGCAATGCGTGCTTTCTTATTGTAATCTGCTCCTACAATAAAAAGAGGGTGCTCGTTTAGTACTTTTCCTCGTTCAGTTTTTGTGTAAATTACGTTAAATACGTGTTCAATAAAAGTACCGTCTCCACAGCCTACATCTATAATTCCTTTGGGTTGTTTAGCGATGGGTTTGTTGAAAAGGGCTATAATTATTTCATCTACTTTTTTAAAGTACGTGCTATGTGCGCCACCACTGCCCCAAACATTCATGTATCTGTACACATGGGTTTCATGTCCGTCTTCATCATGTTCTCTTAGTTTAGTTGGGTCACCTTTTAGCAAGGTATCTAATTGCGCAAATGTTGGTAAATAAGAAACAGTTACTCCATAGGCACTTGCTCTTTTTATGTAGTACAGTCCTTTGGCATTTAAGGTAAGTTTGGAATCTGTTTTTTTTACAAACAGTAATTGGTCTAAAACTTCAACAAACCAATCAAAGGTCTGTTGGGGGAGTTTTAAAAGCGTTGCACTAAGAATACTCTCCGTGTCTATTGTGTCAAACCTACCTTCAATCCCTAAACCAACCATTACAGGAGCCAACAAAACACCTTCCATGTGGTAACTCATTCGCCTTCTAATGGTGCTGTCTTTGTAACTCGAAAAGTTTTTTAATTCCTTCCATGTATTTACAATCAACTCTAGGTCTGCTTTTTCAGAAATAATAGTTCTTGGACGTACGGCTAATTCTTTCATCAACTCATAAACCCCATCGTAATGGTCGGCCATTTCAAACGCTTGCGTTCCTGTTGCCGTTATTGTATGCGTAATTTCATCAAGTTCATTGTTTACCTCTCTTAGAATATAGCCTTGTGAAGCAAGTAATCGTAATGCTACGTTTAAATAGCCTTCGTTTGTTTTTACTACAGCATTAATGTCTTTAAGCGAAATAGTGTGGTTTTCTTCAAGCAGCTGAAGTACGCCAAGTTTATTTAGGTTGTATATTGTTGGGATAAGTGCCCAGCCATCGAGGTGAAGAAAGATTCGTTTTCGAATCGCTAATTTTTCTTTTTTACTTAAATCTACCATCATATTTTTGATAATTAAAAAAGCCTTCCATAGTATATGGAAGGCTTTAAAATGAGTTATATTTTTATACACAGCTTAGCCTTCCTTATTAGGTAGGGTAACAACACTTTGTATTTATTTTTATTTTCATCTCTTAAATGTAGGTTATTTTTTTTGAAAAGTCTAAAATTACCACCAAAAAAAAGCGGACTAGGCCGCTTTTTTTTTATTTTTTTCTGAAGTAAATGCGAATGGGAACTCCATTTAAATCGTACATATCTCTCATCTTATTTTCTATAAAACGCTTGTACGGATCTTTTACATATTGCGGCAAATTACAGAAAAATGCAAAGGAGGGTACCATGGTAGGTATTTGTGTAATGTATTTAATTTTAACATACTTTCCTTTGTAAGCCGGAGGTGGTGTTGCTTCGGTTATAGGTAAAAATCGATTGTTCAATTCTGAAGTCGATATTTTGGTATTTTTTCTACCATACACTTCTACCGCCATTTCCACAGCTTTAAAAATTCGTTGTTTTGTGGTTGCCGATATAAATAGGATAGGATAATCGGTAAAGGGAGCTGTTTTGGCGTAAATCATTTTACGGTAATGCTCCAAGGTCATGGTTTCTTTGTTTTCTACCAGATCCCATTTGTTCACCAATACAACAATTCCTTTGTGGTTTTTTTCAGCTAAATGAAAAATATTCAAATCCTGAGCGTCAAATCCTACGGTGGCATCTACCATTACTATACAAACATCACAATGTTCTATAGCACGTATGGTACGCATAACCGAGTAAAACTCTAGGTTTTCATGTACTCTTGCTTTTTTTCTAAGCCCAGCGGTATCTACTAAGGTAAACTCATTTCCAAATTGGTTGTAATGCGTATCGATGGAGTCACGCGTAGTTCCAGCAATATCGGTAACAATATTTTTGTTTTGCCCCATAAGTGCATTCACTAATGAAGATTTTCCGGCATTCGGACGTCCAACAATAGCAAATTTAGGAAGGTCATCTTCTGTAGCTTCATCTTCCTTTTCAAAAGAAGCCACTAAATCGTCTAACAATTCTCCGGTACCACTTCCGTTAATAGACGACAGCGGATAGTATTCCCCTAAGCCTAAATTGTAGAATTCCATCGCATCGTCCATTCTCATGGCGTTGTCTACTTTGTTTACCGCCACAAATACGGGCTTGTCTGTACGGTGAAGAATTCGTGCTACGTCCATGTCTAAATCCGTTGTTCCGGTTTCAACATCTACCACAAAAATAATGGCATTGGCTTCTTCAATCGCAATTTTTACTTGCTTTCTAATTTCGCCTTCAAATACATCTTCCGAGCCGGTAATGTAACCACCCGTGTCAATTACCGTAAAGTCTCTGCCGTTCCAATCGGACGTGCCGTAATGCCTGTCTCGGGTTACCCCGCTAACTGAATCTACGATGGCCTGACGTCTTTGCGTAAAGCGGTTAAATAAGGTAGATTTCCCAACATTAGGACGACCTACAATAGCAACTAAATTCCCCATTTTAAACTTATGTATAGTAACCGAAACGCTTCAAGTCTTGCTCGTTGTCGCGCCAGTTTTTTATTACTTTAACAAATAATTCTAAAAAGACTTTTTTTCCGAAGAATACCTCCAGGTCTTTTCGAGCTTGTGTGCCCACTTTTTTTAAGGCTTTGCCTTGATGCCCAATTATAATTCCTTTTTGCGTCTCTCGGGCCACATTAATAATGGCGCCAATGCGTATAATGGTATCTTCCTCTTTAAAAGTTTCCACAACCACCTCAACCGAGTAAGGAACCTCTTTTTGGTAATTTAAAAGTATTTTTTCGCGTATAATTTCAGATACAAAAAAGCGTTCGGGTTTGTCGGTAAGTGCATCTGTAGGGAAGTAAGGAGTGCCTTCGGGCAGCATTTCCACTATTTCATCCATAATTTGAGGTACCCCAAATCCTTCCATAGCAGAAATAGGGATGAGCTTTGCTTTTGGCAATTCTTCTTTCCAGTAATCTATCGCTTTTTCAACTCCTGCCTGATCCGACTTGTCAATTTTATTAATTAAAAGCAAAATAGGAATGTCCGTTGTTTTTAAACGCTCAAAAAAACTGGCATCTTTTAAAGCCTTTTCTCCAATCTCTACCATGTATAAAAACACATCTGCATCTTGAAAAGCCGATTTAACAAACTTCATCATACTCGATTGAAGATTGTAATGCGGTTGAATTACCCCTGGCGTATCTGAAAAAACAATTTGATAATTAGCTTCGTTAACCACACCCAATATTCGATGACGAGTTGTTTGGGCCTTTGCGGTAATGATGGATAATTTTTCTCCTACGAGTTTGTTCATCAAGGTAGATTTACCCACGTTTGGGTTACCTACGATGTTTACAAAACCTGATTTGTATTTTTTTTCTTCCATTGCGGCTGCAAAGATACATTAATTATAAGATTGGTAACTTATATAGTGTGCATTATTAAAGCACTTACTCCTATAAACAAGCTACTCTTTAACTGATAAACAGCGGCTTACAAAAAAGATTGAATTTAGAATGAATAAGCTTGTTTAAGTGAATCTCTTTGACTTATATTTGCACCGCGGGGTGGAGCAGTTGGTAGCTCGTCGGGCTCATAACCCGAAGGTCGCTGGTTCGAGTCCAGTCCCCGCAACTAAACAAAAGTCTGTTAACTAACATTAGCAGACTTTTTTTGTACCCGCAAAAAAATAAACCAACGCACGATCTTCTTGTGCTCCTTACCATTACATATTAAATTGCTTGAAGCCTCTCTTATTTAATTCGATAATGTACTTGTAAGAAATCTCTAAATAATCTCCTAAGTCCTCTGTTTGTAACTGTAGGGAGCTATTTCGTCTACCCATTCATTTTGTAGCTAATTTGTATATTTGATTTGTAAATATACCCCTTATGAAAAAGATTTTTCAATTATTTCTCATACTACCCTTATTTGGTTTTTCACAGCAAGTTAGAGTCGATGCTAATAGAGTTAAAAATGTTGAAATTCAACAAGAATTAATTCTAGCTAACCTAGATTCTTATCACCATCAAAATAGGTCAGGTTTCATATTGTCAATATCGGGATTACTTTTCAGCTCTATTGTAATGACTAATAAAAGTACGTCTGATGATAATCTTTCCTTGTTAGGAACCCTTTCATCTCTTATAGGAACTATAACTATTATCGACTCAAACAAATGGCTTTCTTGGGATCGTATGAAATCGAAGTTTTCTAACACTGATAATAATAGAAATCAAATAGAGGGAGAATATAAGTTTGTTCCTAGTATAAATCCTGTAGAGTCCGTTTCACCAATCAATATTGATTCAAAAGATACTTTAACTAAAGACAAGCCAAAAGAGATAAATTCTAGTAAAGATTCTATTGTTGCTCCAATAATACAATACTATACTTATAATGGAGAACGCTGTCATATTATTATGGATATTTCTGATTCAGACTTAGTTCAAATTAATATTTCATCAGGAAGAAATTCTCGTAAAAAAGTAGTTTCAATAAATGAACTTATAAAAATTGACTAATTAACACAGATGAAAAAGATACTATACACCCTCCTAATTGTTCCATTACTTGGTTTTGCTCAAGATGAAAACCCTTGCTACTCCATCAACGACATCTTCATTCAGATGGATGGTGAGAACCCATCATTAGAAGTGAACTTAGTAGCAGGATGGAATATGATTGGCTATCCCTGTACACAAGATATGTTACTAACAGATGGATTCAGTTTAGTTGATGATAAGATATCTATGGTAAAGAACAACAATGGAGCGGTATACATTCCTGAGTTTAACTTTAACGGTATAGGTTTTCTTGAATCCGGTCAAGGGTATCAGGTTAAGATGAACGAGTTTGTAATGGGCTTTAGTTTCTGTGAATCTGTACAGTATCCAAATCTTGAAGGATGTACTGATTGTGAGGCATCTAATTTTAATCAATTGGCAAATGTAGATGATGGTAGTTGTAATTATGATTCTGACGGTGATGGAGTTCCTGACTCTGAAGAAGTAGTTGGATGTCAAGATTCATTAGCTTGTGATTATAATATAAATGCTACTGATAGTGGAGAATGCTTTTATGCTCAAGATGGATATGATTGTGATGGAAATATTACGGCTGAGATTGGTGATGAAATAGAAGGAGGGTATTTATTTTATTTAGACGAGACAGGTACAAGAGGTATGGTGGCTGCTATGGAGGATTTAGAAGGAGTTTATGCGTGGGGTTGTTATCAAACAGATATAAATAGTGATAATTCCAGTTTAAGTCCAGAACTAGATGGTATAGGCACAGGCCTACAAAACACTTTAGAAATTGTATCAGGATGTGCAGAGATACCCATAGCAGCTAGTGAAGTATTAGATTTTGAATCTAATGGATTTGATGATTGGTATTTACCTTCTAAGTATGAAATAATTGAAATGTACGATAACATTGGACAAGGAGCTAATAATATAGGAAATTTATCAAACTCAAACTATTGGAGCTCAAGTGAGGAAAACAGTATTTCTGCATTTAGAATGTCATTTACCAACAATACAATCTCAAATGAATCTAAATACAATGCTTGTTATGTTCGACCAATCAGAGCCTTCGGTTACACTTTAGGCTGTATGGACTCTCTTGCTTGTAACTATAACCCTGAAGCTAATATGGCTGATGGAAGTTGTGAGTATGCGGAGCAACTTTATGACTGTGATGGAAATCTAACAGCAGAGATTGAAGAGCCAATATGTGGTTATTTACCGACAAATATTGATATATGGCCGTATGTTGATATTAATATTCCAGATGGTTATACAGTGCATTCTGTTTATGCCGATTTTGATAGACCAGGGTACTCTGGTCCAACATTAGATTTTAGTATAGCTTATTGTCCAAATTGCGATTCATTTCCTGCTTTTATTGATAACTTGTCTGATTTTTATATTTGGGAATATGAAACAATTTCTTATTCTTTGTACGACACAGAATTAGTTATATCTGAAGTTTCTGAAATAGAGTTAAATGGTCCAGGAACTATTCGAGTTCTTGCTCCATTACCCAATGATGGTTGGAACGATTTCTGTATTAATTTTGAATTAGTATACGGCTGTATGGATTCACTAGCTTGTAATTTCAACTCTGAAGCCAATATGGGTGATGGAAGTTGTACTTATGCTGAAGGTGGTCACGATTGTGATGGGAGTATTACTGAATATGTAGTTGGAATGGAAGCTGAAGGTGGAATTGTATTCTATGTTGATGAGACAGGAGAAAGAGGTTTGGTTGCTGCAATGGAAGATTTAACTAGTTCTTATGGTTGTCAAGGCACCCAAATTGATGGCGCCGACGGATCAGAAATAGGCACAGGTTACCAAAATACTTTAGACTTTTATAATCAGGGTTGTGAAACTCAAAATGTAGTTACAACAGCCCCTCAATTTGTTCTCAGCGCAGAAATAAACGGTTATACCGACTGGTACTTGCCTTCGTCTGGAGAACTATTAGAAATGTATTATTCAATTGGAAATGTTAGTATTTTTGGAAATATAGGTTATTTTGTTGATGATTATTATTGGTCATCTTCAGAAACTAATAATGGCCTTATTTATACACTAAATTTCCTAGATGGTAACCTTGGTCTTGATGGTGGATTAGGTGTTCATCCATTTCGTCCTATCCGAGCCTTCGGATACACTTTAGGCTGTATGGACTCACTTGCTTGTAATTACAATCCTCAAGCTAATATGGCTGATGGTAGTTGTACTTATCCTGATTTAGGTTATGACTGTGAAGGTAACATTACAGAATATGTAGTTGGAATGGAAGCAGAGGGCGGAATAGTATTCTATGTTGATGAGTCAGGAGAAAGAGGTTTGGTTGCTGCTATGGAAGACTTGCCGAGTACTTATCAATGGGGTTGTTGGGATATTAATAATTCAGGTGCAGATGGTTGGTCAATTGGAACTGGATATCAAAATACTTTAGATATTGTGTCAGGCTGTTCACAGATACCTATAGCCGCTATTGAAGCACAAACTTTTGAGTCAGAGGGCTACAGCGACTGGTACTTACCATCAAAATATGAACTATTAGAATTGTTTAATTTTATAGAAAATAGCAGTTCAGATGATTTTTTACAAAGTTTTAATTATTTAGAATTTTATTGGTCATCATCTGAAGGAAGTAATACTTATGCTTGGGGCTTTAAACCAACTCCTGATGGGGGGGAACTCTGGAAGGCACACTTTTACAATGTCCGCCCGATCCGAGCCTTTGGAAATTGGATTGAAGGTTGTATGGACTCACTTGCTTGTAACTTCAACCCTGAAGCTAATATGGCTGATGGAAGCTGTGAATATCCTGAACAATATTATGACTGTGACGGGAATATCACTGAATATGTTGTTGGAATGGAAGCCGAAGGTGGAATCGTATTCTATGTTGACGAAACAGGAGAGCACGGTTTGGTTGCTGCTATGGAGGACATAGAAGGAACTTATGAATGGGGTTGTTATGAAACGGATTTAGCAGGAGCAGATGGACAAGCTATAGGAGCAGGTTATCAGAACACCATAGATATAGTATCAGGATGCTCAGAAACACCAATAGCAGCAAGTGAAGCCTTAGCATACGAATCAGAGGGTTATAGCGACTGGTATTTACCATCAAAAGATGAACTATACGAAATGTACAACACGATAGGAAACGAAGGCTTAGAAGGCAACATAGGCGGTTTCGATACTAGCGATTTGCCTTATTATTGGTCTTCCTCGGAGAACGTTAATAACCTCGCGTGGAACGTCAATTTCAATGATGGTTACTCGTACTTCAGCTATAAGTTCTATTCAGACAGGGTTCGTGTTATTCGCGCTTTTTAACTATTTACCTATTTAACGCTACCGCGTAGCGGTCGAATTTTGAAATAAATAAAAAGCCACTCAATTAGAGTGGCTTTTTTGTTTTGTTAACGTTTTGTTATTAGATAAAATAGACTAATAATTGGCAAGATTGTAGCGTTAAGGTTTCGTAGATTTTACATAATCCTGGGGGGGATTAATACGAAGAGCCACTCAATTAGAGTGGTTTTTTTATGTTTAACAGCTTATTGCTTTTATGTAACGTTTTGCATCACATTTTTAAGCTATTTTTACCCTAAATTTTATTCGTACTTGATGAAAGAATTGGTTGAAGACCTATCCGGTATTGCAGTTACTTTTTTTAAAAGTGCCAAGGCCAAACGTATCAACATTACCCTAAAGCCTTTTGCAGGCGTTCGGGTAAGTGTGCCTAGTTCTGTTAGTTTTAAACAAGCAAAAACAGCCACACAAAAACGCATGGGATGGATTCAATCTCAAGTATCTAAAATGAAGCGTGTAGAAAACCAGTACACTGTTTTTACCAGCAATACCAAGTTTCAAACGCGTTCTCATTCATTAGTCTTAAAAAGGGTCGATGCCGAAGCGCTTAGGTCTTTTGTTGCCAACTCTAAAATAACGGTTTTTATTCCAAATTCTCTTAACATACTGGATGCTGTGGTACAAACAGAAATTAGAAATGCCATAGTGCGAGCCTTGCGAAAGGAAGCTAAAGACCACCTTCCTGAACGAGTTGCCATTTTGGCTGCCAAACACAACTTTACGTATAAAAACACCGCCATTAAGAATGCCAAAACCCGATGGGGAAGTTGCTCGTTTGAAAACAATATTAATCTCAATTTACACCTTATGCGCTTGCCAGAGCATTTAATAGATTACGTTATTCTTCATGAGTTGGTGCACACAAGGGTTAAAAACCACAGCAAAGATTTTTGGCAACTCCTACAACTGGTTTCTGGTAATGCTAAGGGATTGGATAAAGAGGTTAAATGTTACAGCACCCATATTTACTAGTTGTTTTGTAAGTTGTTTTAAGTGTAGTCGTTTTTTTCGTTTCGGTTTAATCTTTAAAAAACTGGCTTTTTTTTGTTTATCAATATGGCATATTTATTGAAGTAACCTTTTCAAAGATTAACCACGATTAATGAAAAAATACGCTGTTTTATTTGTTGTTGGAATGTGCACATTATTTATTTTTTTTAGTGCATCCAATTCGCATACAAATTCTACTGGAGCTCCATCTGGCTTTAGTGGTTCAATCTCAGACGGTCAAAACAATTGTTCTTCTTGCCACATCTCAACGGTGCAAAATTTACCTTCCAACTCACAGGTTATCATCTCCTCAGAACTAGAAAATGGAGATCAATATACTTTGGGTGCTTCCTATTACATTTCAATAACTGCCTCATCTTCGGGTATAAATAAATTTGGTTTTCAGGCCTGTATGGAAAATACAGCAGGAGAAAAAGTGGGCCAATTGGTACTTTCCGAAACCGTTAGAACACAACTGGTGGGCAATGGCGATTAC
>Ga0233444_10006274_pt1 | contig 10656 bp, 6 predicted proteins | sample SI_124_October20_6_FD_182792 | JGI IMG/M metagenome (GOLD analysis project Ga0233444, IMG submission 182792) | Seawater microbial communities from Saanich Inlet, British Columbia, Canada - SI_124_October2016_10_MG | ecosystem: Environmental > Aquatic > Marine > Inlet | place: Canada: British...
CACAGTCAAAATGCATTGGAGCTGGCGCAGTGGCTACAAAATCAGGAAGCTATTGAGTGGGTTAATTATCCAGGCTTAGAATCTAGTCCCTATAAAAAACTTACTGAAAAGTATTTACCTAAAGGACAAAGTGGAATTGTGACATTTGGAGTTAAAGGTGGGTTTGAAGCAGCTAAAACTATAGCTGATACTACGAAGTTATTTTCTTTACTCGCTAATATTGGTGACACTAAATCACTAATCATTCATCCAGCTAGTACAACACACCAGCAGTTAAGTGATAATTCTCAAAAGGAAACTGGTGTTACCAAAGAGTTAATTCGTTTATCAGTTGGCTTAGAAAATATTGAGGATTTAAAGACAGATTTAGCAGAAGCTCTTAAAGCTGTAAAAGATTTAGCATTAATATAAATTGACCCTAACAGTGGCCAACTTAAAATATATTAACATACCAATTTTCAAGACTTTAAATGGTAAAAAACATTCCCTAAAGTTGTCTTATCAGTGCTTTGGAAAGTCAATTCATGAAGCACCTGTGGTTTTGATTAACCATGCCCTGACAGGAAATTCTAATGTTGCAGGTTCTGAAGGTTGGTGGAGGCCCATTGTCGGCACTGGAAAAGTTATAAATACTGAAACCTATTCAATATTAGCATTTAATATTCCAGGAAATGGTCAGGATAAAAATCTTTCAAACCTCATCGACAATTACAGGGACTTTACAGCAGGGGATATAGCTCAAGTTTTCATATTAGCCTTAAAATACTTAAAGATAACAAAGCTTTTTGCCGTTATTGGTGGCTCAGTTGGAGGGGGAATAGCATGGGAGTTAGCAGCATTAAAACCAAATTTCATTGAGCATCTTATTCCAATTGCTTGTGATTGGAAATCAACTGATTGGTTGATTGCTAATTGTCATATACAGGATCGGATTTTAAATAATTCAATTAAGCCTTTAGAAGATGCACGCATGCATGCGATGTCACTGTATAGAACTCCAGAGTCACTCAAGCATAAATTTGATAGAACCCGCAAAGTTGAAGATGAAATTTTTTCTGTAGAAAGTTGGTTAAATTATCATGGGAAAGTTTTAAGCGAAAGATTTCAGTTAGAGGCCTACAAAATGATGAATCAAGTCTTAAAAACCATAGATATTACCAAGGGCAAACAGAGTTTTATTAATATCGCTTCAAAGATCAAGTCTACCATACATATAATAACAATTAATTCAGATCTATTTTTCAAGCCAGAAGAAAATTGGCAAACTTATTTAGATTTAAAATCTACTAAAGAAAACGTCGCTATTTCAGAAATTAAATCTATTCACGGTCATGATGCTTTTTTAATTGAGTTTGAACAATTAGAATCAATTTTGAAGGCTATTTTTAAATAATGCCATAAAGCCAGAGTTTATTTCCAAATAAAAAGAGCCTATAAAAGTTGATTCATAGGCTCTTGAAATAGTTATTTATGATGACTATTCTTTAATTATTTTTACAGTTTTACTTTTGTTGTGTGAACGTATCTGCATTAAATACATTCCTGGATTTAATGAGCTTAAATCTAAACGACCACCATCCATTAATTTTGAATTTGATTTTATAACCAATTGACCTAGTTGATTAAATACTTTTACTGTATCAAATCCTGTAGAACTATTGATAGTGATTATATCCTTGACAGGATTTGGTGATACACTAAATGTATCAACAAAAACCTCTTCGATTCCTAGAGGGTCATTAGCTCCTGTTGTGAAAGAAAATATAGGAGAATCTGTGATGCCCGCAGAATTTATACTTGAAATCATCCAATAGTATATGGTGTTTACTTGCCAGCCGTTATCAACCGCATCGCCGTAGGCAATATTTGCTCCTCCTTCAACGGTGCCATCAAAATTTGTAACGGTTCCTATTTCTAGTTCAGTGGTTGTTCCAATAGAAATACTGTAAGATGTTGCTGCATCTCCTGTAGTAGCTGCATCCCAAGAAAAGTTAATCAATTTAGTATCTGTAGAAGAGATCATTATTTCTACATCAGTAGCTAGGTCATTAGGCGACATGTTCGTACAGACATCTGGAGCGCTACCCTCTGGTTGTTGTATAATAATATCATCAACAGCCCACCAGTATTCATAAGATCCGACATACTTAAATCGAATTTGAACTTCTGAATTCCCAGCCAAGCTAGAGATGTCTATGATCGTATTTCCTGCTACATCTGCGTCGTATGTCACTATGTTTTCCCATGATTCACCATTATTAACTGAAGAGTCAATATAGGCAATAGATGATTGATAAACTCGATGATATTGATTTAATGAAAGAACTATGTTTGAGAAGTTAGACAAATCAAAAACAGGAGATATTAATGAGGTGTCTTGGCTTCCTGCACTTCCGTAACCATCGCTATCCACAACAGCATAGTTGTTAGTACAATTACCCTGCGAAGTACTGACAATCCCAGTATTTCCTCCATATGCAGGTGTTTCAGTAGAGGGATTATTCACAACCCATTCTCCGACTGTTCCATCTTCAGACTCGACTGTCCATCCGTTAACGAAGCCTTGATCAATGGTGGTGGTTTCAAAATCTTCACTTAAGATGATTTGAGAGTTAGTAATGTAAGAGGCCATAAGTATGGCTAAAAAAGTAATTTTTTTCATATTAATTTATTTTAAGTAACATTTTATAAAAATAATCTTATTTTTTTGAAATAAAAATACAATAAATTGTTTTTAAGATGTTTAAAATAAATTAAGTTGATTTTTAAACTATTATTAAATTATTGGTATCCACAATTAATAATTGACAACAGAAGTTCATCAAGGTCATAGATTTAACGAAACTCTAAGAAACAATAGATTATATATACGTAGTTTTACATTAAATTATGTTTATTTGAAAGCTATTGAAGACATAAAAAAACCGATTAACTATGAAATGGAACTTTTCGAAAAGAAATTTCGTTTGTCCATGTCTAGCAGAGTCGCACTTTTAAACCGAATCACCCATTACATTGTAAATCGAAAAGGGAAGCAAATGCGTCCTATGTTTGTGTTTCTAACAGCTAAAATGATTTCAGAGGGAGAAGTTAGCGAGAGAACATATCGTGGCGCCTCGGTTTTAGAGTTGATTCACACTGCCACACTAGTGCACGATGATGTGGTAGATGATAGCGACCGTAGGCGTGGATTCTTTTCAATCAATGCACTATGGAAGAACAAAATAGCTGTACTGGTAGGAGATTTTTTGTTATCCAAAGGCCTTTTACTTTGTATTGATAATAATGATTTTGATCTTTTAAAAATAATTTCTGTAGCTGTACGTGAAATGAGCGAGGGAGAGTTATTGCAAATTGAAAAAGCTCGCACACTAGACATAACAGAAGAAGTTTATTACGATATAATTCGAAAAAAAACAGCATCTCTCATAGCTGCTTGTTGTAGTTTGGGTGCAGCATCACTTAAACCAAATTCTAAGGAAGTAGAAACAATGAGGAAATTTGGAGAGTTAATAGGAATGGCTTTTCAAATTAAAGATGATTTATTTGATTATGGTACCAAGCAAATAGGCAAGCCTACAGGAATTGATATTAAAGAGCAAAAAATGACACTCCCTTTGATCTACACACTAAATAAATCTTCAAAAAAAGAAAAGAGTTGGCTGATTAATTCTGTTAAAAACCACAGTAAAAATTCTAAACGTGTTGGAGAAGTAATTAATTTTGTAAAGCAAAATGGTGGATTAGATTATGCTGTCTGTAAGATGAAATCATTTCAAAAAGAGGCCTTAAATCTTCTAGCTCCATTTCCGGACTCGATTTATAGAAAATCATTAATTTTAATGGTGAATTATGTAATCGAACGAAATAAGTAACTAAAACAATTACTTTTATATTACATTTACGTTGCCCATTTAATTCTATTTGCATTGATATCAAAATCCACCATAGATCAAGTATTTGACACTGCTCGAGTAGAGGAGGTGATTGGAGATTTTGTGCAACTGAAAAAATCGGGAAGTAACTTTAAAGGGTTAAGCCCTTTTAGCGAAGAACGCACACCAAGTTTTATGGTTTCACCTGTAAAACAAATCTGGAAAGATTTTTCAACAGGAAAAGGTGGAACCTCAGTTTCATTCTTAATGGAACACGAACAATTTACCTATCCAGAGGCTATTAAATATCTAGCCCGAAAATACAATATTGAAGTAGAAGAAACTGTTCAGTCTGACTCAGAAAAGCAAGCGGCAGGGGAAAGGGAAAGCATGTATTTAGTAAGTGAATTTGCAAGAACTTATTATCAAAGTACATTGCATAAAACAGATCCTGGAAAGGCAATCGGACTTAGTTATTTTAAAGAGCGAGGCTTTACAGATGAAACTATTCACGAATTTCAGTTAGGGTATTCTACAGATTCATGGAGTGGATTTACAGATACAGCTTTAAAAAAAGGATATAAATTAAAATACCTTGAAAGTACTGGACTATCAATTGTAAAGGGTGAGAAACAATTTGATCGTTTTAAAGGCCGAGTTCTTTTTCCTATTCATAGTATGTCTGGCCGTGTACTAGGATTTGGAGGGCGAATTTTAGCTAAAAATGACAAAGCTGCAAAATACTTAAACTCTCCTGAAAGCGATATTTATCACAAAAGTAAAGTTTTATATGGTATCTACTTCGCAAAACAAATGATCGCCAAAGAAGATAATTGCTTTCTGGTTGAAGGATATACTGATGTTATTCAATTTCATCAAAAAGGGATTAAAAACGTTGTGTCCTCGTCTGGAACTGCATTAACCCCAGAACAAATTAGATTAATTAACCGATTAACTAAAAATATCACAGTGCTATTTGATGGGGATCCTGCAGGAATTAGAGCTTCCTTAAGAGGGATTGATTTAATTTTAGAGCAGGGCATGAATGTTAAGGTTTGTACCTTTCCAGAAGGTGAGGATCCAGATAGTTTCGCCAAGCAAAATACTCTTGAAGAACTTAAGGATTATTTAAGATCAAACGCCAAAGATTTTATTGCCTACAAAGCATCTTTGTTAATGAGTGAAGCTCAAAATGATCCCGTAGCAAAAGCTAATTTGATTCGTGACATGGTGACGAGTATTTCTAAAGTTACAGATAACATTCAAAGGGAAATTTATGTTCGTGAGTGCTCACGTATTATGGATATAAGCGAGGAAGTTTTATTTAGTACACTAGCACAACTTGATAAAAAGGCCCAGAGTGACACGAATAAATTATACAGTAAAAAACAAAGGGCATTTGAAGTAGTTAAGTCTGAAACTTCATTAAAAAAAGTAGATATTCAATACGAGCTAGAGCAAAAAATTATTGAAATTTTATTGCTTTACGGCAGTAGAAAAGAATCCTTTGAAGATCTTATTCTTAAAGAAGATGACAAAGACAAGTTGGTGCTTGAACCAGTTATTCATGAAATTAAAGTTTTTGAGAAAATATTTTTGGATTTACAAGAGGACGAAATGCAATTTACTAACGAAAATTTTAAAACTTTATATTATACGATTATTGATAGCTTGAATCAATCTGATGACTTGGTTATTGAATCTTTTGTTAATCGCTTAGACCCTGCTTTAGCAGTTGATGTATCTAATATTTTAATGAATGAAGAACGTTATAATCTTCATAAATGGGAGAAAAATAATATTTTTCCAAAGCACAAAGATGTAAGTATAGCTCAGTTAGTTAGTGAAACAATCTTAACGCTACGTTGTTATTTAATTGATAAAAAAGTAGATGAAATTAAACAAGAAGCTAATAAAGGCGAGAACCATAGAGTGCTTCTTGAAGACGTGCTTAACTACTCAAATTTAAAAATGCTATTATCCAGAAAGCTAAATAGAGTTCTATAGCGATCACTTCTTTTGCCGTCCATGATCAATTAAATCTACAAGGTTAGAGACATTAAGTTTTTTCATTAGGCGCAGCTTGTAGGTACTCACTGTTTTTTCGTTAATATTTAGTTGGTGTGAAATTTCAATATTTCTTTTTCCAGACGAAATAAGCTTTAAAACCTCAATCTCACGAGTCGAAAGTTTTTTGTAAAGGTTCATGGTTCCTTGACTATTCTTTTCAAAAGTTATTGTTTGAGCAAGCTCTTTACTAACATGTATGCCTCCTTTATACACTTTTAAAATAGCTCTTTTGATGGTTGAAGTGGTTACTGATTTTGACAAGTAGCCAGACGCACCAGCTTTAATTGCACTGATAGCATATATATCTTCAGGATGAGTACTAAAAACAATGACTGAAACGTTTCTAAATTCTTTTTTTATGGTTCGAAGTACAGTAATTCCATTAATATCCGTTAAGTCAATTGACATCAAAACAATATCAGTATTTGATTTTTTTAGGTAATCTAAAAGTTGTTTCGCTGAATTTGCAGTATTTACAATTTTAATGTCCGTTGAATTTTCAAACAACATACGGATTCCGTAGCTTACAATTGGTTGATGATCTGCAACTAGAACTCGGATCATTAAATTTAGTGTTTAATATTTTCAGGAATAATACACACAGGAATGGGGTTCATTTTATGTTTATTAGCTGAGTTAAACTTAGAGTATATTTCGTAAACCTCTCGTTCTCTACCTTGAAAATCGTTAATTGATTTACCATCTTCAATACTTTTCATGACCCATTCTAGCTCAGGATATGAGGCACCAATTTGATCTTCATCGGATCTAGAATCCCCAAACAATCCATCGCTGGGCTCGGCGTTCAGAATGCTTTCAGGAATTTTCAAGGCATATCCTAATTCGAAGACCTCTGATTTTAGCAGATCTGCAATAGGACTAACGTCTACGCCCCCATCTCCATATTTTGTATAAAACCCAACTCCAAAATCCTCTACTTTATTACCTGTACCGGCAACCAAACTATCTAAGATGCCTGCATAATAGTAAAGGGTAGTCATTCTTAGACGTGCTCTAGAATTTGCTAGTGCCATATCTACAATACTTTGGGGTTTATTTAGATTAATTTCGTTCTTTAAACTATCAAAGACTGGAGTTAGGTTTACTCTAACTGATTGAACATTTGGAAACCTTTTTTTAAGTTGTTTCATATGTTCTTGAGCTCTAGATATGTGACTTTCAGACTGGTGAATAGGCATTTCTAAACAGGTTAATTTTAGACCAGTCATTGCACAAAGCGTCGAAGTGACTGCTGAGTCAACTCCACCAGATACACCAACGACAAATCCATTAACATTAGCGTTTTTAGCGTATGTTGTAAGCCATTTTACGATGAAAGTTATTACTTGATTTGTTTTCATGATCTGGATTTTTAATACCACCACAAAAATAAACCATTATTAATAAATTATTATATTTTTGATAATAATTATATTTCAATTAACAATTCATTTATTACTAACTTGGCATTTAATTAAACCAATTAATTATTTTCAAGTCTATTTAGTGATTAAATATTTTAAATCTTATGAGCTATAGGTATATATTCAGTTTAATACTATTTCTATGTGTTCAACTGAGTCTTGCGCAATTAAGCCGGACTCATTACATACCTCCAATCACTGCTGCTGATGATTGGAATGCTGCTCCTCAAAATCAGTATTTGCATATATCAACCCCAAGTTTGAATTCAGTTAATGTTTCTGTGACAGAAATTGGAGGCGCCACTCTAGTTTATAACGTTTCGAATGCAGATCCGTTGGAGATTTTCATTGGATATGGAGAAAACACAGCTTTTTTTGCAAGTGTTGGAACAACTGGGGCTTTAATCCCAAATAAAGGGTATTCAATTCAGTCAGACCAGCCTGTGTATGCTTCAGTTCGACTTATTGGCTCTAATAGCGGATATCAAGCAGCGTCATTAGTTTCAAAGGGCTTGGCTGGATTAGGCACTACTTTTAGGGTAGGGACTTTTACAAATCCAAGAAATTTTAATTCTAATGACTCAGATTATCTAAGTTTCGTTTCAGTAATGGCTACTGAAAACAACACTGAAGTAAACTTCTCCGACCTCGCTCCAGGAGTTGAAATAGTAAATAATACTCCATTATCAGTGGTTTTAGATTATGGGGAGACTTATATAATTGCAATAGATCCTGCCCAAACTCCAGCAAATAAAGACGGTCTTATAGGAGCATTAGTTAGTTCAAATAAGCCAATTGTAGTAAACTGTGGCTCTACAGGAGGAACTAACAGTAATGCTAGTGGCCGTGACTTTGGAATTGATCAAATTGCTCCATTTGAAACTATTCAAATTGATGGACAAACTTACAGTGAATATATTTTTGTTAGAGCTAACGGATTTGATGATATTGAAAGGCCTTTGATTATAGCTCATTTGGATGATACAGAAGTGTATGTAAATGGAGATAACTCAACAGGAACTTTATTGACTACTTTATCTGCGGGAGAATATATTAGTATTAACGGATCTTATTTTAGCACACAATCAGCTAATGGCTCAAGCCCAGGCGGTAATATGTATGTTTGGACTTCTAAAACGGCTTTTGCTTACCAAGGAATTGGCGGCTCAAATTCTGCTTCTACTCAATCAATGTTTTTCGTTCCTCCAATAAATTGCAGAACACCAAACTCTATTGATAATATTCCTGCTATTCAAAGTGTAGGATCAGGTGATGTTTTTTTTGATGGAAATATTAACATAGTCGCAGAGTTAGGTGCCTCGCTAGTATTTAACGGAGTCAATGTAAGTCAAACGCCACAGCCAATTGATGGAAATCCTAACTTTGTGACTTATCAAACAGCTGCCCTAGTTGGGAATGTGAGTATTTCTTCAGACAAACAAATTTATGTTTCATACTATGGAGCAAGTGGTTATGCCAGCCTAGGTGGATTTTATTCGGGATTTATTTTTAAACCAGAAATCAGCTCATCGACACTAACAACCGTTGTGACAGATATATGTATCCCAAATATTGAGCTTAGCCTTAATAGCTTAGAGTCTTTTGATTCATATCAATGGTTCTATAACGGCGAAGAAGTACCTGGAGCTACATCTGAGACATTAACACCTGAATTTCCAGGTTTTTATCAGTTAGCAGGAGTCATAACTGATTGTGATATAGTTTTGTCAGACAACATTCCTGTTAGTAACTGTGCAGGAGATTTTGATGGAGATGGTGTAAATAATAATATTGATAGCGACAACGATAATGATGGAACACTAAATAGTCAAGAAACTAATTGTGATTTTGTATTTGACTTAGCATTTAATACAGGCCCATTTTTTTCCGCCAGCTATACAAACAGTACTGAAAATAATTTAGATACAACATTTATTGGCCTAGAACAGTCAATGTGGTTTCAGGCAGCAGCAACAACCGAAACAACAATAAGCTCTACTAGCTATTCGCTTAGCTTTGACTTACCAACGAGTTTTATAATTAAACAATCTGAAGATAATTTTTTACTTGGTCCATCAGATTTTAACGATTCAGAGTCCTTTATTTTAAGTGTTCCTTATGAAGAAACATTAACTGTCTATGATCCTGATAATCAACTTTTAATTGATACGAATTATGACGGTATTTATGATAATAATATTGAAGAGTTTACAGCTTTTGAAATCCGATTTAAATTAAACTCAGCATTTCTTGCGTCTGAAGATGTTACATTTTCATTCCACAGCTATCAATCAACAGGATTTAGTATAGAATACGTTAATAATTCATTGACTGAACTTAACTCAGTCGCTTTTCAACTTATTGAGACTTGTAGATTAGTTGATACTGATAACGATTTGATTTTTGATTCGTTAGATTTAGATAGTGATAATGATGGCATTTTTGATATCATAGAAAATGGGAATTCTAGTTTAGACCAAGATCAAAATGGTCAGACTGATTCGGTAGAATCCAATGATATTAATAATGATGGTCGCCATGATTCTGCTGTTGATCCAGGTGATTTTGATGGAGACTCAATTTTAGATTATCTAGATTTAGATAGTGACAACGATGGCTTGTATGATTTGTTTGAAGCTGATTTTGGTATTAATAATCTAGACGGCAATAATGACGGTCAGATCGACTTTGGTCTGACTGTTTTACTAATACCCCCTGCAGATTCAGATGTTGACGGCATCCCTGACTATATTCAATTAGACTCAGACCAAGATGGTTGTTTTGATGCGGATGAGGCAGGGTTTACAGCTACTCTTGGCATTTTAGAAGGTACATCTTTTGATGACTATGGACTTGTTTTGGATGGAGATGGATATGATTCAGCAATTGATAGTAATTTAGACGGATTATTTGATTATCAAGAATATGTTAGTATAATTCCAATGGAGATTTCTTCTCCAATTGTTATTTGCGAATTTGATAATACCTCGATTTCAGTTTCCCTAGACTCTAACTCCAGTTCTTTTGATAGTATTCAATGGGAGCAAAGCTTGGATGGGGGTACTAGTTGGATTGATGTTGTTGAAATCTTAAATAATTTTGAAGGTCAAAACTCTAGTGATCTACAAATATTAAATACTTCAACATCCACCTCAAATACTGTATTTCGTGCCAGACTGGAGCGTATAGACTATCTATGTGGACCTGTTTACTCCACTCAAGTTAACATCATTGTAAACACTACACCTACGGCAAATACTGTATTGGACATTGCCATTTGTGATGAT
>Ga0233444_10006275_pt1 | contig 10656 bp, 5 predicted proteins | sample SI_124_October20_6_FD_182792 | JGI IMG/M metagenome (GOLD analysis project Ga0233444, IMG submission 182792) | Seawater microbial communities from Saanich Inlet, British Columbia, Canada - SI_124_October2016_10_MG | ecosystem: Environmental > Aquatic > Marine > Inlet | place: Canada: British...
GGCGTATCAGGTGCTGGAAATTCGACAGCGTTAAAAATTCTTGAAGATAGTGGATGGGCAGTTGTTGATAATCTGCCACTGGCCTTGATTGATCCCTTAATCGCGATGGAAGTTGAAACAGCAGGACGAAATCTGGCCATTGGACTTGATGCGCGCACAAGTGGCTTTGATGTAGAACCTGTCAAACGGTTGGTAGAAAATGTACGAAGTCGTTTAGGGAAAACTGTCCGGTTGGTTTTTCTGACAGCATCTCCGCAGGATCTAAGCCGCCGTTATAACGCCACGCGACGGCAACACCCACTTGCCCATGAACAGGATCTTGGGGCTGCAATTGATCATGATGCTAGGCGGATGCAGGCGGTGGCCACATTGGCTGATATCTCAATCGACACCACTGGGCTTGTGCCTGCTGATTTGCGACGTCAGTTGCTGATTTCACTAGATATCGAAAGCAACACACCAATACCTGTCAAAATACTGAGCTTTTCCTATCGGCATGGGGTTCCTGAAACCGCTGATATTGTTTTGGATATGCGGTTTGCCCAGAATCCGCATTGGATAGAAGAACTTCGAGATAAAACGGGCATAGATGAAGAAATTGACGCATTTTTAAAGACGGATAAGTCGGTGCAAAATGTTGTAAAGCATTTTAAGGCGATGTTAACGCCTATGCTGGCGCGCATGTCGGCAGAGGGCCGTCCCCAAATATCACTTGCATTTGGTTGTACAGGCGGCAAACACCGATCTGTCTGGGCGGCAGAACATATTCGGCACTGGCTTGGTGAAAATGGTCATAATGTGTCAACAATGCATCGTGAACTACATTCCCAATCATAATAGCCAAAAAGCCATCAATGCAGGAAAGTAATAAGGCAAATAAAACTGTCATGCCCCTTTCAAAAAACCGACAATTAGGTTACATCCTACCCAAACAATAGTTAGAGGATGTTTTGATGGCGCAGGACTATATTATCACTGATATAAGCTTGGCTGATTGGGGTCGTAAGGAACTATCGATCGCAGAAACCGAAATGCCTGGCTTGATGGCATTGCGCGATGAATTTGGCGCGTCACAGCCGCTTAAAGGTGCAAGGGTTGCAGGCTGTTTACATATGACCATTCAAACAGGTGTGCTGATTGAAACTTTGGTAGCTCTTGGTGCTGATGTGCGTTGGTCATCATGTAACATCTATTCAACACAGGATCAGGCCGCGGCGGCTATTGCTGAGGCTGGTGTGCCTGTTTTTGCCAAGAAAGGCGAAACACTTGCTGAATATTGGGAATATGTTGATCGTACATTCCAATGGTCGAATGGCGAAACTGCGAACATGATCCTTGATGATGGCGGTGATGCAACCATGTATATTCTGCTTGGTGCCCGCGCTGAGGTAGGCGAAACGGTACTTGCTCATCCAGCATCCGAGGAAGAAGAATATCTTAAGGCGCAACTTGAAAAGCGTTTGGCCGCCAGCCCAGGTTGGTTTACCAAACAGCATGATGCCATCAAAGGTGTATCAGAAGAAACCACCACTGGTGTGCTACGCCTATATCAACTAGCCGAGGCAGGTGGCTTGCCATTTCCAGCTATCAATGTGAATGACTCGGTTACCAAGTCAAAGTTTGATAATCTTTATGGTTGTCGCGAGTCTCTGGTTGACGGTATTCGCCGTGCTACCGACGTAATGCTGGCAGGCAAAGTTGCTGTTGTTGCTGGCTATGGTGACGTTGGTAAAGGATCAGCAGCATCACTTCGTCAAGGTGGTGCTCGTGTTATGGTAACTGAAGTTGATCCGATCTGTGCTTTGCAGGCGGCAATGGAAGGTTATGAAGTTGTTACCATGGAGCAAGCTGCACCAAAGGCTGACATTTTTGTTACCGCGACGGGCAACCGTGACGTCATTACAGTTGATCATATGCGTGAAATGAAAGATCGGGCCATCGTCTGTAACATTGGCCATTTCGACAATGAGATTCAGGTATCAGCGCTGAACAATATGGTCTGGTCAGAAGTGAAGCCACAAGTTGATGAAATCGAATTCCCTGATGGTAAGCGCATGATTCTGCTGGCTAAAGGTCGTTTGGTAAATCTTGGCTGTGCAACGGGGCATCCATCATTCGTGATGTCTGCAAGTTTCACCAATCAGGTATTAGCGCAAATGGAATTGTGGAACGAAGGTGAAAAATACGAAAACAAGGTTTACACTTTGCCTCGTCATCTTGATGAAAAAGTTGCGGCCTTGCATCTGGAAAAGGTTGGCGCGTTCCTATCAACATTAAGGCCTGATCAGGCTGACTATATTGGTGTTGGACAGCAAGGCCCATTCAAAAGTGAGCAATATCGTTATTGACCTTTTCGTAAGGTGGCTTGATGGCTGTTTTAAAACTAGACGTGCAAGACCTGGCCGCAACCGAAAGGTTGGGCCAGTTTTTGTCTCAAGAGTTGGCTGCTGGTGACGTGATCGCGTTACAAGGTCCGCTTGGTGCAGGCAAGTCGGCTTTGGCGCGCGCGATGATTAGCAAACTTTGCCCGCATGAGGCGGATATCCCCAGCCCCACCTTTACCTTGGTTCAGACCTATGACATGCCTGATGGCACCCCTTTATGGCATCTCGATCTCTATCGCATAGATACACCCGAAGACGCTATCGAGCTTGGCATTGAAGATGCGTTTCTTGATGCTGTATGCTTGATTGAGTGGCCTGAACGGCTTGGAACATTGCTACCTGATAGCTGCTTATCGATCCATATCAATCCTGTTGGTGATGCGTTGGATAGCCAGATGCGGCAGGTTGAGATTAATGCTCCTGCCAGATGGGACAATCGAATGAGTGCCCTTGCCAAGCTTTTTGACAAGCCTGACGCATAGGCTGATCACTATTCTATGGGTATCTTGAATGTCCACTCGCATTTAAAGACACTTACTTTTATACTGCATGAATGCGCGCGTCATCTGTCTATAATATTCCAGCTGGAACACCCTTTGCAGAAGAGCTTGCCAAGGGTGTTATTCAGCTGGCGCCTAACCCAACTGATATGGCGCGTGCTATTGTTATGGTGCCATCCCAGCGGGCGGCACAGGCACTGCGAAGTGCCTTTTTGAATGTGACTAAAGGTCGGGCAACATTATTGCCACGCATGATACCGATTGGTGATCTTGCAGATGACGTAGCCGATATTTTTCCTGAACTTGATTGTGACACAGATACTGCTGGCTTACCGCCAGCGATTTCGCCTTTGCGCCGTCAAATGATGCTGGCAAAGTTACTGGGTGGATTCAAACTTGGCGGGCAGACGCCAACCTATCCTCAAGCTATGATGCTTGCCGATACCCTGGGTCAGCTTCTTGACCAGCTTTATAATGTTGATGCTAAGCCGCATCAATTACGTGACATGCTACCAGAACGTTATTCGGCGCATTGGCAGGATATTATTAAACTTCTGACTATTTTGATTGATAACTGGCCAGCTATTCTGACATCTGAAAATGTTATGGATGGTGTTGATCGGCGCAACATGCTGATACGCGCACGAATAAAAGCGTGGTATGAAAATCCACCTGAAAACCTGATCATTATTGCTGGATCGACAGGTTCGATTAGCGCAACACGTGAACTTATTCGGTGTGTATCCAATTTGCCAAATGGCCATGTCGTTTTGCCTGGGCTGGATAGTGGTGCGGCACCTGAATGGGATGCCATTAGCCAAGATAGCGGCCATCCACAATTTCAACTTGCACAGCTTTTGTATTTTATGGAAATCGCGCCGTCAGATGTTCAGAGCTGGGTATCCAATCCCAAAAGCGAGCCTGAAACACGAGCGCGCCGTGATCTGATGCGTGAAGTGTTCCGCCCTGCGCCAACGACTGCAACATGGCGGCAACTAGCACAAGATAGACCTGATCTTGGCCGTGATGCTCTAATTGGACTACAAGTCATCCAAACCCACGATCGGCGTACAGAAGCGGGGCTTATTGCGGCTGATTTACGCGCAACACTTGAACATGCAGAGCAAACCGCTGCGCTAATCACGCCTGATCGGCATCTGGCTGAGGCGGTAATCGCTGAATTAGCGCGTTGGAAAATCACTATTGATGACTCTGCGGGAACCACCCTTCTTACCCATCGGGCCGGTGCATTTTTGCAGTTATTGGTCGAGGCGATACAGGAAAATTTTGCGCCTCTGGCGTTGCTTGGCGTGCTCAAGCATCCCTGTGCGGCAGGTGGCATGGCACAAGCCGATTTCCGCACCAAAGTCAGACAAATTGAAAAGCTAGTTCTTCGTGGCCAACGACCGGCACCGGGTCTTGAAGGGGTCGCCTCTGCCATTGGAGATGATAAAGCCTTGCAGGATTTTGTTGCCACCCATATCACATCTTCGTTTGCCCCCCTTGTAACTGCGTGGCAGGCACCAGCTCCAACAATGGCAAGTCTTGCCCGTGGTCTGGGTCAGACAGCAGAAATGATGGCGGCACAAAATATGTGCTTGCAGCCTGACGGACAAGGCGGCGAAACACTAATCGCTGATATGAATGATGGTGCTATATATCTGTGGGACAACCAAGGCGGCAAGGCCGCTGCTGATCTGTTGAAAAATCTGGTCGAGCATGGGCACGATCAGGCGGTTAATGCTATTGATTTTGCTCAAACTCTTGTGCAAATCATGCAGAATATAAACATACATACTACCCAGCGATCACATCCAAGGCTGGCTATTTTGGGTGCGGTGGAATCACGAATGCAAACCGCAGACCACCTTATAATTGCGGGCTTCAACGAAGGTAATTGGCCGCCGCAACCACAAAGTGATCCGTGGATGAATAGTGACATGCGCAAAGCAGTTGGCTTGCCTCCACATAACTGGCGTACAAGCCTAAGTGCACATGATGTCTATATGGCGATTTGCAACCCCAAGGTCACAATCACTCGTGCTCAACGCCAGAATGATGCCGCTACAATCCCCAGTCGATGGCTACAACGGATGGATGTTGTTTTGTCAGCACTTGGCATAACCAAAGCGCTTGATCGTGGAGATGCCAAGTTTGAATGGCTTGATGTTTTGAACCCTAAAACTGTGCCAAACCGTATAAAACGTCCGGCACCAAAACCACCAGTAAGCGCGCGTCCACGAAAATTTTCGGCTACCGAAATTGATATGTGGATCAATGATCCTTACGCGCTTTACGCCAAAAAGATTCTGAAACTGCGCCAGCTTGATGATATTGATCGCCCACCTGATGCGGCTTTGCGTGGTACGCTATTTCATAATGTGCTTGCTGATTTTACCCGTACATTTCCATCTGGGTCATTGCCTGATAACGCCTATGCGACATTACTGGCTATTGGTAAGGCGCATTTTGCTGACCAGTGGTCAACGCCCGCTATCCGGTATTTCTGGTGGCCTCGGTTTGAGATGGTTGCAGGTTGGATTATAGAGACCGAAAAGCAACGCCGGAGTGATCTTGCATATATATATGCTGAACAGAAAGGTAGCACCATATTGACGGGGCCAGCAGGTCCTGTTGAACTATCGGCACGTGCAGACCGGCTGGAAAAAACCAAAGACGGGGCATGGCATATAATTGACTATAAAACCGGCATTGCCCCGTCAAAGCGTAAAGTGGCTGCTGGTCGCGCCACGCAGTTATTGATCGAAGCGCTAATCGCATGGGATGGCGGTTATGACGATCAGCTAGGCTGTGACATAGCCAAGATGCAATATTGGAAACTAAGCGGTCGGAAAGGCAAGATTGGCGACATTGATGATGTGTTACCTGATGACATAACACCAGAAAATACGCGTGCAATGATGCAGGCGCTTATCACCCTTTATGACAATCCTGACATTGCTTATCCAGCTGAACCAAATACCAAATATAAGCTGACCTATAATCCCTATAGGCATCTTGCACGGATAAGTGAATGGCAACAGGAGGGGCATGATGAATGATCTCATTCAGCGTGCCAGTGTCGAACAGGCGCGTGCATCCGATCCACAGGCGTCGGTCTTTGTCTCGGCGAATGCCGGAACGGGTAAAACGAAATTACTGACCGACAGGGTTCTACGTTTGCTTTTGTCGGGTGCCACAGCAGATGGCATTTTATGCGTCACCTATACGCGCGCGGCGGCGGCCGAGATGCGCAACCGTATTTATACACGGCTTGCTCAATGGGCAATTATTTCGACAGCTGATCTGACCATAGATTTGCAATCAATGGGAATCATGGCGCCAACACAGGCGAATATCCGTCTGGCGCGTATGTTGTTTGCCAAGATACTGGATAACGACAGTGGTCCTCGCGTTGAAACCGTTCATTCATTCTGTCAGTCAATTTTGCGCCGTTTTCCGATTGAAGCAGGTATTGCTCCCAATGCGAGTCTGGCAGATGACGCCGAGCAAGGTCGTCTGAAATCTATCGCCAAAGTTGCGGTGATGAACAGCTTGGAATCCAAAGTCCAAATGGCTGTGGCAACTATTGCCAATCAAAGTTCTGAAGACCAGGCAACCGAAATTCTTGCTGAGTTTTTGCGACAAGTGCCCAATCTGGATGATGACGATATAATATCGCAATTACAGGTGCATTTTAGGGATGATCTTGGCGTGCCGAATGCTGATTTTGTTGAACAGCAAATTGCAGATACACTGGCAAACATTGATGTTGAGGCATTGCGTGCGGCGGCGGCGACCTTGCAAAATGCCAAAACGGAATCTCAACGTGAACGTGGCGCGGCTTTTTTTGCATGGCTGGCACTTGATAGCGATATGCGTATAACCAGACTAGATGTGCTAGTTGACGCGCTGTTTACGGCAAATGGCCCCCGTTCAGAACGCAGCCTATCTAATGCTGCCGTTCGTGCCGAATATCCACCTGTTGTTGATGTTCAACTTGCTGTCATAAATATATTGATCCCAATTTTGCACATGACAGCAACGGATCGATGCCGTGAGTTAACCGAGGCAATATACATATATGGTGCCGCGTTTCAGCGTCACTATCAGCGTTTAAAAGAAAGCCGTGGTCTGCTAGATTACGATGATCTTATCACCGTCACCAATCGGCTTCTTGAACAAAGCGAGGCTTCACAATGGGTCGCGTGGAAACTTGATAACGGCATTGATCATGTTCTTGTTGATGAGGCCCAGGATACAAGCCCTGCACAATGGACTTTGTTAAGTCGTCTTGTTGAGTCATTTTTTGATGGCAGTGATATGCCTGTAGCTGTCAATGCGGATTACGCAGAGGTTGGAAAGGGGGGTAGCCTGCCACGGAGTGTCTTTGCGGTTGGTGATTTCAAGCAGTCGATCTATTCGTTTCAAGGTGCAGACCCGAAAGTGCTTGGCCAAAACCGGGCATTGTTGCGTGATAAAGCTGATTCTGCTGGGATTGATTTTCGCACTTTATCCTTGTCAGTATCGTTCAGATCAACGTCACCTATACTTGGTCTTGTCAATGGTTTGATCCCTGATCTTGATGGTATTCAGGATTTTGTCAGCCATGATTTGGCACGCCTTAATAAAGGTGGGTTTGTCGAAGTCTGGCCTCTTATCGACGCGCTTGTTGCTGATGAAAAGATAGAGGGTTTTGTACCTGCTGACATATCCTCAATGCAAAGCGCCTCGGCCATAGCGGCAAGCCATCTGGCGCAAACACTCAAATCATGGATTGGGATCCGGCCTTTGCCATCATCTGATGCTGATCATGGATCAAAAACGGTCAGGGCAGGTGACATTCTTATTTTGTTGCGTAAGCGCGATGTTTTTTTTGAACAGGTGTTGGTTGCACTTCAAGAACAAGGGGTTGCTGTTGCGGGTGCTGACCGCATGCGGCTTGTGGATCAAATTGAAATTCAGGATTTACTGGCCTTGGGTGATGTTGCGCTTTTGCCTGACGATGATTTGCAACTTGCTGCGGTCCTGAAATCACCTTTGTTTGGCATCAGTGAAGACCAACTGTTTGATCTTGCCCATGACCGGGGATCGCACAGTTTATTTCATCAACTCATGCGCTATCTGGGCAGTAATAAATCGCTTGGCCATATTGCCGACCGTCTTGAACAGTGGTGTAACATGGTCGATAGGGGGTCAGTTTTCTCTTTCTACAGTAATGTTCTTGTTGATGGTGGCCGTGATAAATTTCGTGCGCGCCTTGGCTCGTCGGTTGATGAGGCACTTGATCATTTTCTGGCAGTTGCACAAAGCTATGGCGAATCTGGCGGGGTTTCTCTTACGGCCTTTCTGGCAGCAGTACGCGCTGGTGGCGGTGAAGTAAAACGCGATATGGATGCTGGTAATGTGGATGAAGTGCGCGTCATGACTATTCATGGTGCCAAGGGGCTTGAAGCACCTATTGTAATTTTGCCTGATATGTTGCGGCATAGCGCGCCCCATTCATCGCTGACAACAGGTGAAGATAAACAGTTTGTCTATTGGGAAGCAGGCAGTCGTTTGCGGCCTCCCTTTCTTGAAGCGGCGCGCCAGAAAACAAGTGATTTACGTGCCGAAGAAGATAACCGCTTGCTGTACGTGGCTTTGACGCGTGCACGCGATGGGCTGGTAATAGGAGGATGGGAAAAACAGAATTCACGGTGGCTTGAAAATAGTCCCTATAGCAGGATAAAGGCATATTTAGCAGCACATCCGGATGTCATTGAAGATGAGGGTGGCGTCTTGCGTCATATTGTTGAGACTGTCTCTGAAACTGTATCTGAGTCTGAACCCGCATCCTGTTCAAAGCCTGATGGCGACGCACAAACACATGTTCCAGCTATGGCAAGAGAACCAACTGATACCAGCTGGTTGCACCAACCAGCACCCGACTTGCCGCCTGATAGTCGTCCATTGCGACCATCGGAACCAGCCAATCTTTATGCGGCGCATCCATTGGGATTTGGGATGATAGATAGCAGAAGCCAAGCTGTAGCTCTTGCACGCGGACGGCTTGCACACCGTTTATTCGAGGTCTTGCCAGTAATGCCTCAGGATCAGCGTCATGCTGTTGCAGAACGAATGATCGCGGCGGTTGACATGTTGACACCTGATCAAGGAGAACAGCTTAAAAGTGAGGTTTTTGTAATTTTGAATGATCCGCGCTTTGTCGATCTGTTTGGCGCTGATGCGCTTGCCGAGGTGCCTGTGACTGGCATGGTGCGTGATCGGGGTGTGTCTGGGCAGATTGACCGACTTTACGTTGGTGATGACATCGTCATTCTTGCTGATTTTAAAACTGGAATTATGCAAGATGTTGAGCCTCCCGAAGCCTATCAACGTCAAATGGCACTTTACGCGGCTTTGATTGCAGAAATTTTTCCTGACAAGCCAATTGTGTGCTGGCTCATTTGGACCGAAACAGCTAGGCTTCAGGAAATAACCGATACAATGCGCGCTGCGGCGCTCGGGCGTGTTTTTGGTGAGATTGAAACCAGCTTATAATTAATTCACTTAGCAAGGTAAACAAGGTAGGAAAACCATAATGGCGACAACAAAGACAACTGATAGTGATTTCTCGACGCAGGTTTTACAAGCTGATAAACCAGTGCTTGTTGACTTCTGGGCAGAATGGTGTGGTCCATGCAAGGCGATTGGCCCTGCGCTTGAGGAAATATCTGAAACTAAAGGTGATAGCCTTTCAATCGTAAAACTGAATATTGATGAAAATCCGCTTACCCCACAGCAATATAATGTACGCGGCATTCCAACTTTGTTAATTTTTAAAGATGGCGCTGTTGTTGCTGAAAAAGTTGGTGCTTTGCCAAAGTCGCAACTCGAAAACTGGATTGATCAATCGATTTAACATTGGGGCTCTTGGCCCAACATCATAATCCATATCTGGTCGGCTCCAGATATTTGAAGCGCTACTTGTGTCAAACGGGTAGCGTTTTATTTTCTTTTAGAATATGCCCTGCCAGATACAGCGATCCACAAATAATAACAGGCTGGTTGGTATCAGCGTGCGTTAAGGCTTCCTGTATCGAACCCACAGGTGATGCGGCAAGCTCTATAGATAATGCCGAAGCAGCTAGTTCGTTGGCTGTAAGAGATGCAGGCTGATCAGGGATAGTCAACGTATAGACATGTCCAGCAATGCTACTTATGGGTGCCAAAAATTCGCTTGGATCACGTGTGTTTAACGCGCCACAAATGACTGTCCATTGGCCATCATGAATTTCGGGAAGCGCGGCTGCCAGTGCTTTTGCCCCATGTGCATTATGGGCACCGTCTAGCCAAATTGACTGATCTGGCAAAAGGGCGGTTAGGTCACCCTTATCCAGTTTCTGTATCCGACCTGGCCATGTGGCATTGCCAAGCCCGGCAATAATGGTCTCGGGTGCCAGATTATGACTGGAACCAAGCGCATGAATAAGTGCGGCGGCGGCAAGGCTGGCATTATCAATCTGATGCGCGCCTAGCAAGCCGGGTTTTGGCAGTGACAGTTCGGTTTCAGACAGGTGCGTATTGTCAAAGGCAAGTGTTATGCGCCCATCAGCGGTCTGACGCCCATTGAAATCGATTGCTGCGCTGTAAAGCTGTGCACCAATGCCAGAAGCATGCGCGACAATTTCATGCGCCACAATTGCCTCTTGTTGGGCGCTGAAACAAGGCGTGTTGCTGCGCATGATGCCTGCCTTTTGCGAGGCGATTGTTGCCAGATCTTTGCCCAG
>Ga0233444_10006276_pt1 | contig 10655 bp, 5 predicted proteins | sample SI_124_October20_6_FD_182792 | JGI IMG/M metagenome (GOLD analysis project Ga0233444, IMG submission 182792) | Seawater microbial communities from Saanich Inlet, British Columbia, Canada - SI_124_October2016_10_MG | ecosystem: Environmental > Aquatic > Marine > Inlet | place: Canada: British...
ATAATGTAAATACAAGAAAAGCGGATGTAGCTTTTGGAGAATATGAGACATTAATTTTTGGGAATCCATATATTGAAGAAAAAATTGGGAATCTTACATTTGAAATTTCTGCAAATTCATTTTTTCAAACAAATACTTATCAAGGTTTGAAATTATATCAAGAAGTAGAAAAAGCAGCTCAACTTACGGGGAATGAAGTAATCTTTGATCTATATTGTGGGACTGGAACAATCGGCCTTTTTCTTGCGAAAAAAGCGAAAGAAATATATGGGTTTGAAGTTATCCGCTCTTCTCTTGAGGATGCAGAAAAAAATGCTGAAAAGAACAAAGTAGAAAATATATTTTTTCTAAAATCAAATTTAGACACGTTTTTTAAGTCAGGTCAATTATCAAGGAAAATCCCTAAACCAGATGTTGTAATTGTTGACCCACCACGTGCAGGAATGCACCCTGATATGACAAATTATTTACATAAATTTAAAGCAAAGAAAATTATTTATGTTTCGTGTAACCCAACCACTCAAGCTAGAGATGCTAAAATATTAGCAGAAAAAGGTTATAATATAGAAAAAGCAACGATGGTTGATATGTTTCCTCATACTCCCCATATTGAAACGGTTATTTTATTTTCTAAATAATTATTTCTAAAAAACTAATTATTAGTAGGCTTTGGTAAAATTAGACATAGTGCAGGAAGTAAAGTGAGATCACAAGTAAGTGCACAGGCTATCATACTTGCGGCGAGTAGTCCAAATTGGTAAGTTGGTAAAAAAGCAGATAAAAATAAGATAGAAAACCCACCAACTAGCACACTACTTGTTATCATCAATGCTGACCCTGTATTTTTAATAGTTTCTTGGATTGCTTCGCGCTTATTTAATCCATTTGAGAGCTCTTTCCTGTATCTTAAAAGAAAATGAAGACTATCATCAACCGCGATGCCTAAAGCCACCGAAAATGTCATGGCTGTTGGAGGCCGAATTGAAATTCCAAGCCATGAGAGGATACCTAAGACTGTAAAAATAGGAATAAGGTTGGTTACTAAACTTGCGAAAAGCATTGATTTTGAACGAAACATAAATGCCATAATTATTGCGATTAGACCAATTGCAATACTCAGGCTATCAACCAAAGATTTGACTAAATAGTTATTTGTTTTTAAGGCAACCACAGTCGTCCCTGTATATTCAATTGACAAGTGTTTTGGTAAGGTAAGAGCTAGTGAATCAAGTCTTTTATATAAAATTTCCATTTTTGAAGATGTTTTATTCTCGATTAAGCCAGATATTCTTAATGTGGTGTTATTAGCATTTAATAATTTTAGCTCTTGTTGATTTTGATCTTGTGCAATTTGATCAAGTATTTCTTGATTGTACAACTTATCTTTGTCATTCCTGATTCTTTTTATGGATGTTATCAAATCATTAATTGAAAAAAAACGACTTTCTTTTAAATTACTATTTAGGAGAGTCTGGATTTTTTTTAAATAAGAAAGATTCTCATTATCAGTAATTTTTTTTATACCGCTTAAATTATTTGGATTTAATTTCAGTAAAACTTCAAATGGCAATACTCCTCCAAAATGTTTTTCTGTAAGTTTTAAATCCTGGTAAAGTTTATTCTCAGGTCTTAAATCATCCATTAATGAAGAGTCAGTAGACAAGTCCTTAATTTTAAAAATAGCTGTCCCCGATATTAAAATTGGAATAAGAATAAAAGCCCATGGGTTTTTTGGGATAGTTCTTGATAGCCAATTTAGCAAAGGTGAAAAAGACCGATTCGCTGGATAATCTAGCCGATTTAACAAAATGATCCCCGATGGAACAACGATTATAGATATAATCCATGCAATCATTACTCCGCAAGCTATTTCAAGTCCGAATTCTTGAAGAATTTTTATGCTTGTAGATGTTAAGGCTAGGAAACCTATAGATGTTGTTATGCTCGTTAAAAAAATCACTTTAAACATTTGCGTTACTGTTTCATGCATAGCCTCAGCAGGATCCAAATTCTTATTAAATAGTTTTTCTCTGAAATAAGCTTGTATATGGATTGCATCACCAATACCAATTATGAATAGTAGAGTTGGAACAATATATGTCATAATATTTATATCAAGCCCAACTAGTCCCATAAACCCTAAAAGCCAAATCACAGTTATAATCACAGTTATAATAGGTAGAAAAACATTAACCCAATTCTTAAATAAAAAACTTAAAATACAAATTAATAATATTGCAATTGGTGGTAAAAATAAAAAGTTATCTCTTACCATGTATTTAACATATTCAGTTCTTAAAACAGAAACACCTGAATAAGTCCATTCTGGAGACGTTTTTAAAGTTAGTACTTTTATTCTTTCTAATATTTCTGAGCGAGCTTGATGATTATTTACATTATCATTCAAGCTTAAAATGATAGATCCATATTCAAGATTTTTTGATAAGATACGTGAACCAATAGAAGGATCAGTTTGTATATACTTAAGCTTTAATAAAAGGCTATCGTGATTCCAATTATCTTTGGTTCCATTTATTTTCCCAAGCCAGGCTTTCTCATCTAGGTCACTTATACTGAAAATTGAAATAATACTATTAACACCTCTTATTTCATCTATATCGTATATTAATGATTCTAATTCTTGATATAGTGTTTGGTCGAGGTAATCAATGGGTTTGTAAATAAGTGAAATAATATTATCTTCGCGACCGAATTCTTCTCGAAAAGAAAAATATTTTTCCACATTAGGATCTTTTTTTGAGAATAAATGTTCTATAGAAAAATCGATTTTAAGATTTGGTATAAAGAAGGACCAAAATAAGGTAACCATAAAAACAATAATTAATGTTTTCTGTGGTTTAGCAATAATGTAACGAGAAAATCTAGAGACCATGTGACGTTTTTATTATAAAGTTATTAAAAAGGATATAATACATTTAAAGAATACATTAATTGGCTAGTAATAATCAAACTTCAATGAAGATAATTTTAAAGCCAATTGATGGTTAGAAATAAAAGTAAATTGTAATATCATTTAGAATGAAAGGTTCTTTTAAATAACGTAAAATTAGATGAATATATTTCAAACATTTTAATAAAAACCTTTAAGCAATAGTATGGCAGATTTAGAAAAAGTATATAACCCGAATCATGTAGAAGATAAGTGGTACTCACATTGGATGGATAAGGACTATTTTTCTGCTGATCCAAACTCAGAGAAAGAGCCTTATACAATAGTCATACCACCGCCTAATGTTACTGGAATGTTAACAGTTGGTCATGTCCTTAATAATACAATACAAGATATTCTAATTAGAAAAGCAAGGATGGAAGGCAAAGAAGCTTGTTGGATTCCCGGAACAGACCATGCTTCAATTGCAACTGAGTCTAAAGTTGTATCGATGTTAAAAGAAAAAGGTATAAGTAAGAATGATTTGTCGAGAGATGAATTTCTGGAACATGCTTGGGAATGGAAACAAAAGTATGGTGGTATTATAATTCAGCAACTTAAGAAGCTTGGTTGCTCGTGCGATTGGGACAAAGAACGATTTACAATGGATGAAAGTTATACCAAATCTGTTTTAACCGCTTTTGTTGAGCTCTATAATAAAGGTCTGATTTATAAAGGCCACAGGCTAGTTAACTGGTGCCCCATTTCCAAGTCTGCCATTAGTGATGAAGAGGTTTTCCACAGAGAAAAAAACGGAAGTTTATGGTACCTTCGTTATAATGTTAAAGACTCGAATGAATATGTTATTGTGGCTACAACGCGACCTGAAACTATGCTCGGAGACACGGCTGTTGCTGTTAACCCGAACGATTTAAGATATAAGCATCTAAAAGGAGAAAAAATATTGCTTCCAATAGTAGGACGAGAAATTCCTATTATTTTCGATGATTATGTTGATCCTGAGTTTGGTACAGGATGTGTCAAAATTACCCCGGCACATGATCCAAATGATTTTTTGATTTATAAAAATCATGATTTAGATATCATAAATATAATGAATGATGATGCTACCTTAAATCAAAATGTACCCGAATCATACACGGGTCTATCAAGAGAAGAGGGAAGAGAAAAAGTAATAAAAGACCTCAAAGCATTAGGTCTATTACATAAAACAGAGGATTATTTAAATAAAGTAGGTTATTCTGAAAGGGGTGGAGTTCCGATTGAACCTTATTTATCAGATCAATGGTTTATGAAAATGGATGTGTTGGCAAAACCAGCGATTGCTGCTGTGGAAGATAAAAAAATACAATTTCATCCGAGTCATTGGACAAAAACATATAACCATTGGATGGAAAATATAAAAGATTGGTGCATTAGTCGTCAATTATGGTGGGGGCACCAAATTCCAGTCTGGTATCTTAAAAAGGATAAAAGTGTCATTCATGTTTCTGTGGAAGGTCCAGATGATGTTGAAAATTGGGTTCAAGATCCAGATGTATTAGATACTTGGGCTAGCTCATGGCTTTGGCCAATTGCTGTACATTCATGGCCAGAAGAGAGTAAAAGTTTAAGTAAATTTTATCCAACAAATACCCTTGTTACTGGACCTGACATTATCTTTTTTTGGGTTGCTAGAATGATAATAACGGGTTATGAGTTTCAAAAAGAGTTACCATTCAAAGATGTTTATTTCACTTCTATCCTGAGAGATAAGACAGGGAAAAAACTTAGTAAGTCTTTGGGCAATTCTCCGGACCCATTTGATTTATTTGAAAAATTTGGAACAGATGCAGTTCGCTTTGGAGTAATGCTAATGTCTCCACAGGGTTCAGACGTTTTATTCTCCGAAGATAGGCTGGAAATTGGTCGGAATTTCATGAATAAGTTGTGGAACGCTTGTCGATTTGTAGATATGAACATTCCAAGAGGATGGGACTATAGAACGGAGCTGTTAGAGAGCAATCTAAATATTTCAGAAAAATGGATTTTAAGCCGTTTAACAAAAACGATAGAAAACTATAATCATCAATTAGATAGATTCCATTTTAATGAAGCCGCTAAAGTCTTATATGATTTTACGTGGAATGACTTTTGTGATTGGTATGTTGAAATTGCAAAATTAAGTTTTTACGGGGAAGACTCATTAAAGGCAGATACTGCTCGATTAGTTTCAATTAAATGCCTTCAAACAATTCTAAAACTTTTACACCCATATGCTCCATTTATTACGGAAGAATTATGGCAGAATTTTAAACCTAAAAATGCGAGTGATTTAATTATTACTCAATGGCCAAGTCCAATTGATTATCACAATGATAAAATAGAATTAGAGGTTTCAGCTATTAAAAATATCATCACAGCAATTAGAGGTGTTCGAAGTCGTATGAATATCCCAAATTCGAAGCCCATTAATATTTATGTCAAGTGTGATAAAGAAAAAGAAAACTTTTTATCCCGTCAAATGAGCTTATTGAAAAATTTTACCGCAGCTGAAAAAGTATTTATTGATCAAAATACTAAGAAGCCTGCTAACTCTGCAACTGTTATTTCGAATGGAATAGAATTCTATGTCCCTCTTACAGGGTTGGTTGACCTTGAAAAAGAAAAAAAGCGGATGAAAAAAAGACTCGACGAGATAGAGAAATTATTAAATTCAATCAGTGGTAAACTATCTAACCAAAATTTTCTTGATAGGGCACCTGAAGAGGTTATATCAAGAGAAAAGAATAATCAAGAGATGCTAACTGAAGAGAATGAAAAGCTCATCGCAAACCTGGAGATTTTTGAATGAAACTTTTGTACATAATAATTTTATCAGCTTTTTTATTTTGTCAATCTGATGATGCAACTCTTACAATTTATAAAGATGGAACTGCCCTTATAAAGCAACCGGTTGGCTGGTCAATTCCTTCCGGACTAAGCTATATTACATGGAACAGCCTTCCAAGTGGGATCGACAAAGAAACTCCATTTCTAAATATTAATGGGGTCGATATTCTCTCTCAGCGTTTTAATAGTAATATTTTTACTGGAACAGGTTTTTTTAGTGATCTTAAAGGTGAACTTATTCAAGTTAAACCTAAGAATGGTAAATTAATAAAAGGAGTCCTATTAGAAATCAGTGCAGGATTCATAACGGTGAAGCACTCTTCTGGAATAATTACATTTAATAGGAATGAATTGGAATATTTAGGTAGCAAATATGATGAAGTTGATTTACCGACATTTGAACCTTTTTTATCTTGGGATCTAAAATCAAAATCAGCTAAAAATATTGAAGGTGAATTAGTATATAAATCAAATAATTTTTCTTGGGCGACTGTTTACAGGTTGATCATGAAGAATGAGGAGAAAGGAGAGCTAATTGCAGAAGCAGTAATCTCGAATACTTCTGATATGGGTTTCGAATCTTCCAAAATTCAATTAGTGGAAGGTAATTTGAATAAACTTAGATCAAAAAGAAACACACCAGAGCGTTCAGGAAGATCTTTTTCGTCACTACAATTAGATGCGTCCAAATTAATGGAGTCAGAAGAACTTGGAGATTATCATATATATAGTTTAAACGATACACATGATTTAGGGGCAAAAGAGAATATTACGGTTAGAATGTATGGGCCATTAGATGTAGGCTATAGTAAAAAATATGTTTTTGAAAATACTGAAAGACGACAAAAAGAAGAACCACTAGAGGTTCAACTTACAATGGAGAATATAGAGTCTAATGGTTTAGGTATCTCATTACCCGCAGGGAAAGTAGAAATGTATTCTTTTAAGCCAGGTACAGGGCTTGAATATATTGGCGCGGATAATATGGGCCAGGTGCCAAAAGGTCAATTTACTACACTTACATCCGGAAGAGCATTTGACGTTCTTGGTAATCGGAAAGTTTTAAATTATGATAGGCAGAGAAAAAGTGAAGAAGCTGTTATAGAAATAAGAGTCACAAATGGAAGAAATGAGGAAGTCGACGTTCTCCTGATCGAACATATTAATGGTGACTGGGTTATCAAAGATGAATCATTAAATTATCAGAAAAAAGATGCCTCAACTATCCAATTCCCCTTATCTCTTAATGCGGGTGAAACAAGAAGCATTTATTATACATACAGAAAAGAATGGAAGTAGATGACTAAGGTTTAATTCTTTGATTTTAACTGATCCTATTTCAATATTAAAAGGAGTTGGAGAGCAACGATCTGACTCTTTTAGTCAAAGTGGTATTGATTCAATAAGGGATTTATTGTACACCTTTCCACGGCGTTATCTTGATAGAACAAATGTTACTCCAATAAAGCATTTTCAAAAAAATCAAACTATATCGTTAGTCGCGCGCGTTGAAAGCCTTGGAGAAAGGCCTATAAGAAGAGGGAAATTGTTTCAAGCTATTGTCACAGATGGCACGGGTTTTTTAACACTTTCTTGGTTTAACTCAATTCATTTCATAAGACGAAAATTAAAAGTTGGATTAAATCTTGCAATACATGGAAAAGTTGAATGGTATCGAGGTTATTCAATTACTCATCCAGAAGTAGATTTTTTAGAAAGTGAAGAAGGCAATTTTCAATCAGGAAAAATAATACCGCTTTATCCTCTTAATCAGGATTTAAAATCAACTGGAATTGAACAAAGATTCTTGAGGAAAATTATTCAGCAGGTCCTTGATTCTCCAGTTTTAATTGAAGATTATTTATCAAAATCTTTTTTAAAAAAGAATAATTTAGTTTCACTTGAAGAAGCATTAAAAAACATCCATTTTTCAACAAATAAAAAAAAGTTAAATGATGCAATAAGAAGGTTGAAATTTGATGAGCACTATCTTTTACAAATATTATTGGTATTCAAAAAAGAAAAATTTCGAACAAACAAAACAAAGCCTTTAAAAGACATTGGTCCATATTTTGGTACAGTCATTGATAATCTAAAATTTGAATTAACGAATGCTCAAAAAAATGTGGTAAAAGATATACATTTTGATTTAAAAAAAGATAGTCAGATGAATAGGCTAATCCAAGGGGATGTTGGTTGTGGAAAAACGATTGTTGCTATTTTGATCTCGGCTATTGCTATTGGGAATAATGTTCAGGTGGCTATAATGGCACCCACTGAAATTCTAGCTAGGCAGCATTACTTTTCTTTCAAAACAGAGTTAGAAAAAAATAATATAGCATGTGGCTTATTGATAGGGAAAATGAAAAAAAATGACCGGAATTTGATTTTAAAAGGGTTATCAAATGGTAAGCTTCCAATAATTATTGGTACTCATGCATTGATTCAGCAAGATGTAAAATTCAAACAACTGGGTCTAGTAATTGTGGATGAGCAACATCGCTTTGGAGTTAAGCAGAGAGCTATTCTTATTCAAAAAGGTAAAAATCCACACTCACTTTCAATGACAGCTACACCTATTCCAAGAACATTATCAATTACTTATCATGGTGATATGGATCTGTCTTTAATAAATGAACTACCTTCTAATAGAATACCAGTAAGAACAAAAGTTGTTCTTCCTCAGCGAATGCAAAGTATTTATGATTTTATTAAGAAGGAATGTTTTGAAGGAAGGCAATGCATGATTGTTTTTCCTTTAATTGATGAATCTGAAAAATCAGATTTAGAAGCGGCTATTCAAGCACACATAAAATTAAAAAATAATGTTTTTAGTGATTTAGAGGTCGGGCTAGTGCATGGTAAAATGACTTCAGAAGAAAAAGAGAATGTTATAACTGAGTTCGCAAAAAAAAGAATTAATATTCTTGTTTCGACTACAGTAATTGAAGTTGGTATTGATATCCCCAATGCGACAGTTATGTTGATTGAAAATGCAGAAAGGTTTGGTCTGACTCAATTACACCAATTAAGAGGAAGAGTTGGAAGGGGTGCTCACCAAAGTTATTGCATTTTAGTGAGGCGAAATATCACGGATACATCTATAAAACGGTTAAAGGTTTTAGAAGAAACAAACGATGGCTTTAAAGTTGCAGATGAAGATTTGAGATTAAGAGGGCCAGGAGAATTTTTTGGATTAAAACAATCAGGATTTTTAAAATTCAAGATTGCAAATTTAGTTACGGACGATAAAATCATTCAGTTAGCTAGAGAAACCGCTATAAACATAATTAAAAAAGATCCTTTATTGATCTCAAAAAACAATAAAATAATAAAACAAATGTTATTAGAAACATACTCTTCTAAATTAAATAATCTTAACTCTTAGTTAGTTTTACATATTTTCTATCAATAATTAGAGTTTTAAGTTCCGCTTCTGATAAAACATAAAAATAAACAAGTAATTAAAATGAATAAAGATCCTAAAGAGCAAGAAAAGCTATACGCATACCTCGTAGGAACATTCCAAACAAGTGCTTTAATTTCCTTGGGTGTCGTTAAAAATCCTATGAGTAATAAAGTAGCCCAAAATTTAGATCAAGCTTCTTACTATATTAAGTTATTAGAAATGTTGGAACATAAAACGAAAGGAAATGTTTCTGAATATGAAAAGCAAATGTTATTAAATACCCTAAGCGATTTAAGAATAAAACTAATCGAACAGAAAGCTCTCAAAAATAGATCAAAAAAAAGTTAAAAGGAATTTTAAATGCAAACGAACTATAGCCTCCTGAATAAAGTATTAGCTTTTTTTTCTTTTTTTATATCTTTTATTATCTATTATGATACCATGGCTCCAACAGTTTCATATTGGGATTGTGGAGAATTTATTGCCGTTGCTAACACATTAGGCGTTCCTCACCCTCCTGGGAGTCCATTTTTTTTACTTATAGGACGAATTGCATCGATATTGCCTATAGGTACTGATATAGCATTCAGAGTCAATTTATTATCTCCCCTGACTAGTTCTTTTGCCGTGATGTTTTTATACTTAATTGTGGTACAATGTGTGAGACATTGGCGTGGTAAAATACAAAACTCAACCGATGCATTAATTGCTTTTGGTGGTGGTTTTGTAGGAGCGCTTGTTTTTGCCTTTACTGACAGTCACTGGTTTAATGCTGTAGAAGCTGAAGTGTATGCTTTTAGTACATTTTTCACAGCAATAGTTGTTTGGTTAATATTGCACTGGAGCGAAAAAGCAGATGAAGAGGGGCATGAAAGGTATATTCTTATTATTGCTTATATGATTGGTCTTGCTACAGGTCTTCATTTATTAAATCTATTAACATTACCATTTGTAGCTCTAGTGATTTATTTTCGTAAGTACAAATTTGAATGGATGACTTTTGGGCTTACAATGCTATTTACAGCTATTACTTTTTTTATAATCCATAACATCATTGTTAAGGGAATGCCAAAGATTATAGCGGCAATTGGCCCTTATCCAACTGCACTTTTAATTTTAGCAATATTCATGATTATGATTTGGGCTATTATAAATCAAAAAAAGCTAGTTTCTGTAATAACGACTTCAATGGTGCTAGTGCTAATTGGATATTCAACATATGCTTTAATTTTCATACGATCAAATCAAGACCCCGGGATTGATGAAAATGACCCCGAAACGGTTGAAGCATTTATTTCTTATTTAGAAAGAGAACAATATGGCAGCGTTGGGTTGCTCCCCAGAAGATTTAAAGGTATCGAGCCAATTCACGAGGTAGTCGGCTATCCTGAAGGACCTAAAAGAGAATTCTCAGGAGCTCAAAATAAAAAATACAGAAATTATAAAGTTGATAAACAATGGGAT
>Ga0233444_10006278_pt1 | contig 10652 bp, 7 predicted proteins | sample SI_124_October20_6_FD_182792 | JGI IMG/M metagenome (GOLD analysis project Ga0233444, IMG submission 182792) | Seawater microbial communities from Saanich Inlet, British Columbia, Canada - SI_124_October2016_10_MG | ecosystem: Environmental > Aquatic > Marine > Inlet | place: Canada: British...
AAGGCACGCGCGCCCGGTTCGGCGAAAATAGGACGCGTCAGCACCATGCGCAATTCACGAACACGCGCCGGATCACTGGCTGATGCACCGGCAAAGGCCCCGCCTGAATAGGCTACAAAGAAAAACCGTTCAATGGCTGGCGGGCCGTCTTCAGTGACCTCGCCTTCCCATAACGGCCGTGCTGCTTTTTCCATCCGCTCGGCGATACGCAGCGTTTCTTCCATCGAATAACCAGCTGGCACGCTGATGCGACCAAAAATAAAATTCGCATTGCCATCGGGAAGATAATCCAATTTGGGCATCAGCTTAGCACTGATTCCAAAAGCCGAAGCCAGAACGATAGCCACAATGCCAAAGCCGACCAGCTTGCGCCTTACGACAAATTGGGCATAGCCAATAAACAAACCGGCAAAACGGCGGGCAATCGGATCAAGCACCGGAATCGTTGGCAGCTTTTCAAATCGGTTTGCCGCCCCGCCAAGCAATCTGGCTGCCAGCGTCGGAATGACCGTGACTGACACAACAACTGAAATTAAAACCGAAACCGAAATCGCAATGCCAATGTCACGGAATAGTTGCCCAACAGGCAAATCCAAGGTCAATACCGGAATAAAAACAATGACCGTTGTTAATGCCGATCCCAGAATTGGCCCCCAGACCTGACGCGCTCCATGATAGGCGGCGTTTTGAGAATCGATCCCGCGCTGGCGAAGCCGGAAAATATTTTCCAGTGACACAATTGATGCATCAACCACCATGCCAACGGCAAAGGCCAGGCCGGCAAGCGAAATCACATTGATCGACAGCCCCAATCCGGCAATTGCCACAAAAGTCCCGATCACCGACACCGGAATCGCAACAAACACGATCAAAGTTGGAATGAAATTGCGTAAAAACAACATCAAGATCGACAAGGCCAAAATACCGCCAATCCAGATATTCTGCTGCACAAGATCAATGGCTGACGAGATATATTTTGTTTCGTCATAAACAACGCGCAAATTCAAGCCCCGTGCATCAAGCTCGTCACGGTTGAGCGAATCCGCAACAAGTCGCAACCGCAACATTGTACCAACAACATTGCTTCCCTGCTCACGGATTGCGTTCAAGATAATTGCAGGTTTTCCGTTTAACCGCCTGAAACTGGTACGTTTTTGTACTTTTATTTCCAGCGTTGCTACATCTTGAAGAAGCAAAGGAACAATCGTTCCCGATGACGAAATATCCGCACGAATAACGATATTTCCAGCGGTTTCAGGCGTGTAATTCAAGGCCTCAGACCTGACCGTGTAGGATCTTTTGCCTTCGGTCACCATACCGACACTCATCATTGAGGACGATGATCGCAGTGCATCAATCACTTCATTCAAGGTGATTTTATATTGGATTAGCTTGTCCGGATCGATAAAGACGCGCATTTCCCGCCGCCCGCCGCCACGGTAATCAACCTCGGCAATGCCCTCAACGCGGGATAGCGGCTCGACAATATTCGTGTCGAGATATTGCCCAAGCATTTCAAGATCGACATTCGACCCGTCTTTGGCAACAAGCGCCAATCGCGCAATCGGGCTATCTTCAGAATTTGACGTTCGCACAAGCGGCGTATCGGCATCATCAGGCAGCCCGTTTACCGCTGACAGCTTGCTTAGCAGCAAAACAAGCGCTTTATCCATGTCCTGACCAACGCCATAGGTCAAGGTCACACGGGCATAGCCTCTTGTTGAGCGCGAGGCGATTTCTTCAACGCCATTCAATGATGCGAGTTCATTTTCCAACCGCCCAACAATTTCGCGGTCAACATCGGTTGGTGACGCGCCAGCCCAGCGCACCCGCACGTCAAGAACCGGTTTTTCGATATCGGGGCTCATTTGAATGGGGATCGTCTGCAGCGCAACTGCACCAAAGATAACGGTCATGAAAATCAGTGCCAGAACAGCAACTGGCCTTTCAATCGCCAGCTTGATAATGCCGCCCATTAATTTGAGCCTTTCAATTCAGCCGGTTTTGACGCGCCGTTGGATTTTTGCCCAGAACCGGCTTCGCCACCCGCTTTTTTCCCGCCACCAATTTGGATTTCTTTGCCATCGGATAATTGCTCATTGCCACGAACAATCACCTTTTGACCAGCTGTAAGGCCTTTTTTCACGATGAAACCATCTTCAACCGCAGCCCCGATCTGGATAATCTGCCGGCGCGCCCGATCGCCATCGGCCAGATAAACCATATGCCCCACCGCTAGCGGCAGCACCGCATCTTTTGGCACAACCAATAGCGGTGTCGGACTGGTTGTTGGCACCTGCATGACCACAACGGCATTATCGGCCTGCAAGATAGATGGAATACCGCCATTAACCGAAAATCGCATCGTACGGGTCGCCGAGCGCAAATTTTGCACCGGTAATGAGACGCGAATTTGCATTTCCAGCTGACTGCCATCAAGACCGCGCCCTGAAATGGATTTGGCAGCTTCAATATAACCAAGATAAGTAACCGGAATTTCAGCCTCGATTTCAAAATTATTCAAATCGGTAATTTTGGCGATAATTTCGCCTTCGCGGGCATAGCCACGGCGATAATCGGCAAGAAAGGTAATCTGACCGGCGGTTTGCGTGCGCAATTTTGTGGCTTTGACATCTTTGACCAGCTGGGCAATTTCAAATTCGGTTTGCGCAATTGCGACGCTATTCATTTCGCGTTGCGCCTTTTTGCGCGCAATTGACGATTCGCGGCTTAATAATTGCAGATTTGCCGTCAGGCTGGCGTTAAAAGCCGTTTCAGCCGCATCAACGGCAAGCGCATTATTGGCCACCAGCTCTTTGGCGCGCTTGGCCTTGCCTGCAAGCAATTCGGCTTGCGCTTTATTGACCTCAAGCAACCCTGCTTCGGCGCGCAATTCGTCATCACTATCTGCTAACCGCAGCTTGGCCTCACGAAGCCGTGCGCGAAGCTGTGATAATCGTAATTCAAGCTTGGCGCTGTCCTGGATAGCGATGACATCGCCCGGCACAACCTGATCTCCAAGCCGAAACTCACCAAGCTGTGTTGTCGCATTGGTTACCGCGGTCACTGAGTCCACAAGGCCAACAGTTACCCGCCCCTGAACCTCGGTGAAATTCGACAGAATTTGGGTTTTTACCTCGGCAATTTCGACCCGCGCGGTGCGTTTGCCGCCACCGGCCTTTTGCGCCCATGATGGGGTGACTGTCGCAATAACAATTGCTGCGGCAAGGCCTAACCCCGCCGCGAATTGAACATAAGCGGAAAACCCGCCCCGAAAACCATACCTGGCGGCTGGCAAAGGATAAGTGAAGGACACCATATACTCCTGAAAAACACGCACGACACAGTCATTTTCCAGTTTTGGAGGAACCGCGCGACCCAAAAGGTCTTCAGCCCCAAAGCATGGTCATGACAAGCAATGTCACAAGGCGCTAATATGATCCGATTTCACGGGTTAGACAAGCATATGATAACAAGATCAGCAGAAAATTAATAAAAATGCGGCAATTTGGAAAAACTACCCGAATGCTTATTGACAGATCTGTCTGATTTCCGCTAATCCCATCTGCGACGGAGAGGTGGCAGAGCGGTTGAATGCACCGGTCTTGAAAACCGGCAAGGGCGAAAGCCCTTCGTGGGTTCAAATCCCACCCTCTCCGCCACACCCCCTTGTTTTTAATTATTCTAAATTAGCTTTTACAGCTCTGTATCCTATACTATCCTTCATCTTATCGGATAATAAAAGATCCGTTTGTCTCTTGCCGTCCAGTTCAATCCACATTAAAATGTGGGGTAGAATGTGGGGTAAGGTTTGGCACAAAAACATCCATCAAATAAACTAACTGCTTTGAGCGTCAAAAAGCTTAACAAAACCGGTTGGCATGCTGATGGGAATGGTCTTTATCTCGTCGTCGAATCGAGCGGCGCAAAAAGATGGATGCAACGTCTGGTCGTACAAGGCCGGCGAAGAGATATAGGGCTAGGAAGCGCAAATATCGTCAGCCTTGATGATGCTAGGGAGACAGCGCTTCGGTTCCGCCGTATCGCTCGCTCTGGCGGTGATCCCATTGCTGAACGCCGTAAGGCTATTGGAAGCACCCTCACCTTTAAAGAGGCCACTCTGAAGGTTCACACCTTAAACACACCCACTTGGAACAATGAGAAGCACGCAAACCAATGGCTCTCCTCAATGGAAAATCACGCACTCACTTACATTGGCCATCTTCCAATCAGCAACATTACACCATCCGACATGATGACGGTTCTTTCCAAAATTTGGGTTGATAAACCAGATACAGCAAAAAAGATCAGGCAGAGGCTCCGTGCAGTGATTAAATGGGCGCGTGCACAAGGCCACTTCACAGGAGATGACCCTGTTGAGATTGCTGAAGCAGCGCTCCCCAAAGTCAAGAATAAAGCCAACCATTTTAAATCTGCACCTTTTGCAAATATCCCTGCAATTTTTAGGCAAGTAGAACAATCAAGCCTGTTTCCATCAACTAAATTAGCAGTTCAATTTCTTATCGTAACCGCCTGCAGAACAACAGAAGTAAGGGAAGCAACGTGGAAAGAAATTGATTTAGAGCAAAAACTTTGGTGCATTCCCGCTGAACGCATGAAAACGGGATCACCTCACAATGTGCCTCTCTCAATCAAAGCTCTAGATATATTAAAAAAAGCCGAGGAGCTTCAAACTGACAATGATTTGATTTTTCCAAGCCCAGTAAATAACGCTGCGCTTTCAAGCAACGCGTTGCTCCATGCACTTCAGAAACGGCTAAAAATAGATGCAACCATTCACGGTATGAGGTCCAGTTTCAAAGACTGGACCTCAGAGACGACAAACTACTCCAATGAGGTGTCAGAAATGGCGTTGGCACATATAGTTAGCAATAAAGTTGAGGGCGCATACCGACGTGGGGATTTGTTAGAGAAACGTCGTTCGTTGATGCAGGACTGGAGCAACTTCGTAAGTAGTTCGGAAGAAAAAACAGTCCAATTATTAAGAAAGACAACTTCATGACAGAGCCAACCACCATCACACCAACTTTTTTAAGGTTGAAACAAATCATTGGCGACAAAAAAGCTGATCCGCAAATACCGCCAATAATTCCAATCTCAGAATCAGCGTGGTGGCTAGGCGTCAAAAACGGTCGCTACCCCTCCCCAATCAAGCTTAGCCCAAAGGTCACAGTTTGGCGCTCTGACGAAATACAGGCTTTGGTTAATCAGATTTGTGAGAATTAACAACCAAGGGCGTTCATCCGTACATAATGTTTTCTACGGGTTGTGAAAAAATAAATAAAAAATTGAAAATAGGTGTAACAAACGTAACAGCGTAACAAACCCTTATCCAGTAACAGTTGTAGCTGTTACACTTCTGTTACACTGTTACACTTACACTCTCTGTTTGTGGTCGCGAGATTGGATTTTTGGTTTTAAAAAAAAAGAAAGGCAAAAAAAACACTACTAGAGGGGGGGGTATCATACCCACTGCCTTGATCGTCAAAGTAAACAAAAAGAAGCCCACAGGACGGGTCAGCACTCTAACACGAGCGCCGATAACGTTATCCACGGGGTCTTACGCTACAAACAAACTATACGGGGCTCAGGGCGCCATTTACAAAGGTTCGAGGACCGAGGGCCGATTATAACTCTTCAAGCTTAAGCAGAATTGAACTAATTAAAGTTTAAAAGCATCACGCCATTTTGTTGGCAATAGCCCCTCTTGTATGGCCTTAGCCTCAAGGAGGGCCAGTTCATCTCTAATAGCCCTACCGCGCGCTGCATTCGCTTTTTGCGCCGCAATTGCAGCCTTGGATCTATTCCCATGTTTAAACTGCGCAGCAGCAATCCTAGCGCGCCCTTCGGCGGTTCTCGGACCTGTGCTCTTTCCACCATGGAGGTGGCACCTGCCGTTGATGGGGTTACCGATGCGCTTGCAAGGGTTACCGAACCGTGTTTTGGCATTGCACAAAGTTATGAAGTGAAAGTCCTAATTTTTGACAACTGACGTAAAGGAGCTGATTGCCCCAGAATCACTTTATTCATGTGGAACCCCTCCACCTTGTCCACTTTTCGTTACTCCATCAATAAGCACAAACATAACTGTACAAGGTTCAGTGCTACGATTGGCCCAAGCGTGATTGGTTCCTCGCTGAACTACAACATCCCCCGCACAGAGTAAGACATCATTTTCTTCATTATCCATCAACATCCAAATTTCACCTGTCAAAATTATACCGTAATCAACAGAATCTGTTCTATGCATCCATGGATGTCTGCCACCTTGAACCACATTGTCACCGGCACCCATTTCAGCAAAGGCAGCAGCCCCATCCTCACTAGACAGCTTTTCCATTACCTCAGGGTTTTCAGGCATAAATTCCACACATCGGAAAACTGAGCCATTGGTTGGAGGGTGTAAAACAAATGGTCCGGTGCAAGTTTCCGCGGGGCCATCATATTCAGCCGGAGTTTGGTCAGTCATCCAAAAGTTTGTTAACCTAACGCCAGGTCGGTTTGGTCGCTCAAGTATTTGTGTTGCTATTTGATCACTCTCAATAATGGCAGAACCATTTTTATCATGGCCGGTAACAACACGTCTGTAATTTTGGTGCATGAAACTCTTTCCTTTTAACGCTTAGGCCAATTTAACTGACGAAAATTCATCCCCTTGGTTGCCAGAGACGTGACCAAGATAAGACAGAGTCCGATTAGGTCTGTTATTAAACCTTGGTGAAGTAAAGACAATCCAGCCAACCCCATTAAAACGCGCGCCCAGATACCAAGTGCCACGCGAGTATGACCAACTATCCCTGCAGCAATGCAAAAAACACCGATTGCCCCGCTAATGATAGTAAGCAGAATTTCCCACCAGGTCCCCTGCATCAAAAATGCTGGTCCAAAAAAGAACATAAATGGTAAAATGTAACACGTTATGCCATATCGAAAAGCGGTCCACCCGACCTTGTTGATATCAGCTTTTGCAATTCCCGCTGCCACATATGATGCTAACGCCACCGGCGGAGTGATGGTGGAAACACATCCGTAGAAAAACACAAACATATGGGCAGTGAGTAATGGCACGCCCATTTTAGCCAGCGCTGGCGCCACTACAGTAGCCAAAACAAGGTAAGCCGCAGTTGTTGGCAGCCCCATACCCAAGATTATGGCCGTTAACATAGTTAAAATCAGCGCTACCAAAGTCACGCCACCGGAAGCTGTAATTATTAGACCAGAAATTTTTGACCCTAGCCCAGTAACGCCCAATGATCCTGCTATGATACCAGCCGCAGCACACGCTATAGCAATTGGTATTGAAGCTTTTGCGCCCTCCGTAATTGCCTTTACGGACTTACTAAGAACCTCAAACCCTATTCTTTGATTCCAAATAATATTTGCACAGAGCAACACTAAAATAGATATATACGAGGCTTTAAATGGCGAATATCCATTTAACATCATGATGACAAGCGTCAAAAATGGAATAATATATTGCCCACCCTTTACCAACAACTTCCACATCGGTTCATAGTCATCTGTATTTCCTTGCGAAAGAGGCTGAATTCCAGAGCGGGCGGCCTCTAAGTGAACAACGAAAAACAACGACGCAAAGAACATAAGTGCTGGTATCAGGGCAACGCTCATAACATTCGAATAGGGGGTGCCAACAATCTCGGCCATTATAAATGCAGCAGCTCCCATAACAGGCGGTAAAATCTGACCACCTGTAGAAACTACAGCCTCTATTGCCCCAGCTTTGTGTGACTCATAACCCTCTCGTTTCATCATGGGAATTGTTAGAGTGCCTGTTACAGCAACATTACCAGCAGCTGAACCAGAGATCATGCCAAGTAAAGTGCTGAAAATGACAGCTGTTTTAGCGCCAGCGGCAAGCATATTTTTGGTGAGGCGATTAGCAAGTTTAAAGAAAAAGTTTCCAGCGCCAAATTGACTTAAAAAAGCACCGTAAATAGAAAACAGGATGATGTAGGTTGCCGATACTCCGAGTGGAATGCCAAAGATCCCCTGAGATGTAGTGGTTAAAAATTCAGACATCCTAACGATACTATAACCACGGCTGTAAAGAACTCCGGGCAATAACTCTGAAAAAAATGGATACGTAAAAAAAACCAGGCAAATACAAGACAAAACTAGTCCGACACCTCGCCTCGCTGCCTCGAGAATTAGGCCAATAAGAAGCAAACCGACCCAAGAGTCGAGCGGAACTGTCTCACCACCACTAAACGCAATTTCCTTCCAACGTAGAGCAATATAAGTCCCAGAGCCGATCGAGAGCAAAACGAGGCAAACCCTCAAAGCCTGATCAAAAGTGTTGTTAGCTAATGTCTTGAAAGATGCACTAGTGAAAAACAACAAGCACAACATAACAGTAAGATGAAAGATCCTTACATCTCTTGTAGACAGGACCAAGAGACCCGAAACGTTGCATAAATGAAACAGACCTACAGTAAACGCTAATACAGGTATACAAAGCGCAAAGACACGTTCCAATAGCTTACACCTTAATATCAGGCATTGTAGAAATGGGTATTGCCAAGGATAAACCATCCTTGGCAATCATTTTTAAGCTTCTAACTACCAGATGCTAATTGCCAAAAAACTTTGCAGCACCAGGGTGCAGAGGAATTTTTAAACGCTTTGAACGCTCCGGTTCAATTTGCTTTGCAAGAGCATTCTCTTTACGAAATTCATCCATGTTAGAGTAGATCGCTTTGGTTATCGCAAATGCAACATCTTCACTCATGGCTGAGTCAACGATGAGCATGTTATTTACACCCAACAGCACGCCGTCACGGGCAGTGTTGTATACATTCTTGGGAACAATAACTTTATTGTAGTTTTTATATTTACCAAGTGCGGTAGCGACATCGGCATCGGATAAGGGAATGAACTTTAACTTTTTGTTAGCTTGGGCTTGCATTACCGCACCAGCTGGGTACCCACTCAACGCAAATGCTGCGTCTACATTACCATCGGCTAATTGACTAAATCCATCACTGTATGACAGGAAGCTTGGCGTGATATCCTCGATCTTCAAGCCTTGAAGCCCCAAAACCTGCTTCAGGAAAGGAATTGTGCCACCTCCGGCAGGTCCAACCGCAACACGTTTACCCTTCAGATCGGCAATACCGTTAATAGCTGATCCATCAAGCGTCATCATATGCAGAACACTAAAGTGAAGAGAGCCAAGAGCACTTAAATTCATTTTACCTGATTTTTTATATGGACCTACGCCCTTATTGGCTAGAACCGCAAGGTTGTTATTAGTAATTGCAACATCAACTTCACCTTTGTTTACAAGGCGTGGGTTTGCTACTGAGCCTCCAGTCACGACTGGAACCATGGTAAGGCCGCTAGCGTGTTTGTTTACGAGAGTCGATATTGCCTGACCCACGGGATAAAACGCTCCTCCCTGGCTAGCTGTACCGATCCTAAGTTCTGAAGCTTGCGCCCCAAGGAAGCTAAAACTAACCCCTAAAAAAACAGCAATTGCTGTGGCTATTCGCTTAAATTCCATTTTTTTCCCCTCAAAAATCATCGGTTAAATCAGGCATTTTATTAAAATCAAAAAACCAGTAACTCTAACAACTGGCTGTCGACTTTAGAATGATTGCGCCCACTCGAAAAACTTATTGCTCATTTCAAATTTCAACCAGCTGTGATCGTCGTACTGGCTCTCCTTTGAATATGCATCTCTCGAACTGAACCATACAATATTATACATGGTTGCAAAAAAAATCGATATTTAAAAGTAAATTTTTATTTTAGCGTTTTTAATTTTCTCCTTTGTATAGCGTTTGATTTGTATCGAATGACACAGTTCTAGCTAAGAATTTTTAGGGTATAACAGAAAGTCTTTTGCCTTTTCTTAATCCCGCTCGAGTAACATTAGTACTCCTGATCATAATGCAGAATAAAACATAGAATGAATTTTGAGATGACTCAAAAATAACCCGCTGTCCTTGGCTTGTAACGCCAGCAGGTAGGCAATGCACTTCTTCTATTTTTGATTATTTCACTTACCTAAGCTTGGTGATTATTTTGATACCAAAACGAAGTCAAAATCTACAGTATAGAAAGGTGCCTTGATTAAAGATTTAATAGCTAGGTCATCCGGCAGAATGCTCGGATTATTGGCTTCTTTATAATCCATTATCAGCTGTTCCCTAACACCAAAAACTGCATCTTGATCAAGATAAGGATCGTCACTTGGAAAAACTTCAGTGACAAGCGTTCTATGGCCAGCAGCAGTAACGATAAAATGAAGATGGGATGGCCGCCAAGGATGACGCCCGGTCGCACGCAACAACTCACCAACTGGTCCATCATCAGGAACAGTATAGGGCGCTGGCCGCACTGTTGAGAACAGGTACCGCCCGTCTGTCCCAGTTTTCATGCAGGCATAAAAATTGTATTCTGGCTGTTGCTCATCCTGGCCTGAATATAAACCATTTTCAGCAGTCTGCCATATTTCCAATTCGGCGTCCGCAATAGGCTGGCCATCGGTTGTTAATACGCGGCCACTCACAACAACTGCTGCGCCCTTATCATCGCCAATTAAATCGCCACCCACCTCAACATTGGGTGCGCCCCGCATGTGAAATGGGCCCAAATTGCTAGAAGGA
>Ga0233444_10006282_pt1 | contig 10647 bp, 9 predicted proteins | sample SI_124_October20_6_FD_182792 | JGI IMG/M metagenome (GOLD analysis project Ga0233444, IMG submission 182792) | Seawater microbial communities from Saanich Inlet, British Columbia, Canada - SI_124_October2016_10_MG | ecosystem: Environmental > Aquatic > Marine > Inlet | place: Canada: British...
CAATAAGTTTAGATTTAATAAAAAATAAGTTATGTATATCATATTTTTTAATATTAGTTTTAAACCATTTAATTTGTGATTTTATTCCAAATTTCCATTGTTTATCTTTCAATAAACAAATTTCCTTAATTTCCTTATTTGTAAGTTTATCTGAAACAATAGATTTTAAACTAAACTTATGGTTTTCCGTGGGATGAGAATTCATAAAATAACAATTAACATATACAAATATAAATTAAAACTTTAAATATCAGCAATACCTAATTGAAGTTCTACATTACAAATATTGTATCTAATAATATCTTCATTGGGTAGTATAGAACTTTCTTTTTTTAAGATTTTGAAAACCATAGTGAAATCAAACTATCTTAACTATTCAGATGAATGGGCAAGAAACAGATTTAAGGTTTTAGGGTACGATAAAAGAAAATTACCCCAATCTTCAATGAAGTCCAAAAACAAGGTTTTGGACAAATGATGAAACTCTCAATGAAGTCCTCAATGAAGTCTTTCAATAAGGTATATATTATGTTATTAGTTAAATTTAGTGGGGCAACAGAACGCCCCTTCGTAACGGCTTAAACTATTATCAATTGAACGTTTTTTAGAATCTCGACACACATACGACACAGTGAGAAAAGAAATTTTAGTGTGCGGGGGAATATAACTGTTATTGTTTTCTATCTTTAATTTCAAATTTATTAAAATAAATATATTTAAGCTCTTGTCTAAAAATTTTCCCAATATTAGTTAATTTTTTGTCAATTCTGTTGCCTGGTCTTATCATTAATATATGTGCTTGAAAGTGATTTGAACCAAAAGCGTTTTTCCAGTCAGTTGTTCGATGCCTTCTATTTTTTAAAACATTTTCATTTTCATTTTTATACAGTGACCTTCTAAGCTGGACTAACCTAGGAATAGCAATATTTCTTTTTGTTAACCTTATTCCTACAGGATTATTGTTGGGATCTATATTTTTTTTTGGGTTTTCTCCTCCTGGTGATAAAACCATAAATCTCGTTTCTTTAACATCCACCTTAATTGTTTCATAAGTTTTGCTCCGTTTGATCTCAATCAATCTTCTTCTGCTATGATAAATTGTTAAATGCATACGTCTTTGTATATGCTCCTCACCTACCCCACATTTATATTTAAGTACGTCAGAGATTTCTTTCTCACTGTCTTTATCAACCCACAATAATGCGTAGAGACTATATTTTGGCATAAAGACCGAATTAAACTTAAATCCTTATTTATATTCTTTTATTTTAAAATCCACTTCGTACAAAAAAGCTTCAGAATTTGGAAGCATAGTTTTTGCGTATTTTAGTTTCTCATCGAATTTCCCAGCTACAATAATGCCTTTAACGTTATCATCTTTAAGTTCTTGTTTGACCCAGCCCATATATCTAGAAAGTTGGCCAATAGTATCATCACTTGTTTGATTTTTCTTAAGTTCAATAACTACATAATTTTTAGTTTTTTTATCTGTTGCAAGAATATCAATCCTTCCAATAGATGTTGGATACTGTTGACTTATCACCCTTCCTTCTTCTTCTATAAGGTCGTATTTTTTTCCAAATTCAGTTCTATCCCAATTTTCAATAATAAAATCCTCAAGTTGTTTTTCTAAATAAAAAACTCCCTGACTTATTGGAGAAGACTCATTCTTGATCTCCATTGAAACAAATTTTTTATATGAATTAATTATATATTTAAGATCATTTTCTATAATATCGTTTGAAAGTTTCTGATTATCGTCATTAACAAACTCAACTTTATTTGAGTTAATACTTGGAGCATAAGACTTAAATAGGAAAGAGTCCCCATATCGTGCAGGGTTATCTATATATTCGTTTATCTTTTTATTATTATTAACAACTTCATCAGGCCAAGTTTGCGGATATTCTGCTGTTTCACTTATACCATAAGCTAAAATTAATTTATTTTCTTTTTTATAGAACAGATAAACTGGATAGAAACCATTGCTCGTTTGCATTTCAGGCGCTAAAAAAGAAATCCAACTAACTCTTGCTGGGACGCCTTGTCCAAAAGATACCTTCATATTTAGATCTAAATATTCTTTAGGATAAGATGACCATTTCAGATTGTCAGTTTTAGACTGCAAAATAAATGAGTTAAGTATCTCGTTAATGTTATTCATTGGACTCAGCATAACCCGTCACACCGTTGGACTCAATACGGACTCATCCATCAAAGAAATCAAGGCTTCTGGTTGTATTAGAATTGTTATATAACAATAAATAACGTTAATAGGTTCAAGGCACCTGGCAACAGAACGCCCCTTTAAAATTATGGAAATAATTGACTGAATGCTTATTGTGAGAGCATTGAAAAAAATTTTAAAAAAAACACTTAACTTATTTGGTTTAGATATAATAAGAATTAACAATGAAATTAAAAATATTAATTTCAATGAATTATTAAAACAAAAAATTCCAAATAATCCTATAATATTCGATGTTGGAGGGAACCAAGGTCAATCTATAGAAAAGTTTAAAAAAATTTTTAATAAACCAATTATTCATTCTTTTGAACCGATACAATCTGAGTTTAAAAAAATGCAAGCCAAATTTAAAAACGATAGTGACGTATTTTTAAATAATTTCGCTTTAGGAGATAAAGAAGAAATAAAAGAATTTAATATAACTGCCAAATCTGCAAATTCATCATTTAATAAAATAAAAAATAACACAGCATGGTTAAAGAAGAGACAAGAGGAAAACTTTTCTAAATCAAAAAGCTTTGTCACAAAGAAAGAAAAGGTAAAAATCAATACAATTGATAATTATTGTAATGAAAAAAAAATTAATAAAATTGATTTACTTAAAATTGATACTCAAGGATATGAAGATAAAGTTTTAGAAGGAAGTGTAAATTGTTTTAAAAATAACAATATAAGTGCTGTTGTTACTGAAATTATGTTCGATAATGTATATGATAAATATTTTTCATTTAGCGATATTGAAAAACATATACTACCTTTTAACTTTAGAATGGTTGGTATTGATCTGAGTAATAATAACTTATTTTCAGGCTTAGTTTTCTTTGCTGATGTGTATTATTTTAATAAAAAAAACTACAAACTATAAATTATAAAATGTTAAAAAAAATTTCTTTTTTATTTTACAAAATTTTATTTATATTTGACAAATTTTTTCAATTAATATTTAGAAAAAGTATATTGTTTTGGTTTAAAGACTTTCTTAATGATGATTCTTATAAATCAAAAATAATTTTAGACAAAAAAATAAATTTTTTTATACCTAATAAATTAACTGAATGGAGAGTAGATACTTTTTTTTCCAAAGAACCAGAAACTCTAGAATGGATAGACACATTCGATAAAAATCAAAAATTTATATTTTGGGACATAGGAGCTAATATTGGGTTATATTCAATTTATAACTCACTTAAAAATGAACATTCATCATCTATTGCCTTTGAGCCATCGACTTCAAATTTAAGAGTGTTAAGTAGAAATATTTCTATTAATAATCTTGAAAATAAAATTAAAATATTCCCTATGCCGCTTAATAATAGTGAAAATTCATTTTTAACTATGAATGAAAATGATTTTATTGAAGGTGGTGCTCTTAATTCTTTTGGTGATGAAGTAAATTATGAAGGTAAAAGATTCAAGAGTAAAATGAAATATAGCATTATAGGCACAACAATAAATTATTTGTTAAAAAATAGCTTTCTTGAAATACCTGACTATATTAAAATTGATGTAGATGGAATTGAACATTTAATACTTGAGGGAGCTAATGAATTTTTAAATCATAAGAAAATTAAAAGTCTATCTATCGAAATCAATGAAAACTATGAAGAACATTATAAAAAAGTTTTAAGTATTATGTCTTCTAATCAGTTTAAAATTTTACATAAAAAAAATAATCAAGATATGTTATCTAATAATAAAAAATTTAATAAAATTTATAATTATGTTTTTGTTAGATAAAAATTTTTAAATGGAAAAATTAAAATACGAAATAAAAATATTAGATGATTTCTTATTAAAAGATGATTTTAAAGAATTATGTAATTTAGAGATTGATAAAAATATTAAAAGAGATTTTACTGTTTATCACAATGAAATTAATAACAAAGAAATTATAAAATCAGTTATTGATAAAAATCTTTTAAAAAGAATTCATAAAAATTATCATTCTAAAGCAATTAAAATATTAGCTGATCTTAGTCCCGAAAAATTAGATTTATATGACTATTCTGACTTCACAATAATCGTGACTTCTAAAAATAGTAAGTTTCCCATACATGATGATACACCAAATAAATTATTATCTGGGGTCGTCTATCTTTCTCCTGAGAAAAATTCTGGAACAATTTTTTATAATGATAAAAATGGAAGTAATAAAACAGTGATGAACTGGAAACAAAATAGAGCAGTTTTTTTTTCGAGGAAAGAAAAAGAAACCTGGCATTCTTACGAGGGCGATACTAAGTCTAACAGAGTCGCTTTGGTTTATAATCTCATGACAAACCAGATTAAAAAAGTTTATCGAATTGAAAAAAAAAATTATTTCTTGGGTTTAATAAGATGGAAGTTAAATCCTTACTTATATCGTTATTTTAAAATCTACATTTAAGCTCAGAATTTAAAATATATATTTTTCTGCAAGATAAATTAATAATCCGATCGCAACCCCTAAAATTACCCAAGAATAATTATTATTCATCATGCTAGTAATTTATTCAAATCAGGTTTAAAATAATTAGGTCCTTTCATAACTTTTCCCTTATCATTATAGATTGGCTTTCCATCAGAGCCAAGTTTACTCATATTTGAATTTTGTACTTCTTTAAAGCACTTGTCCAAATTAATGCCGAAAGCATGTCCTGCACCATATGTAACATATAAAATATCAGTTAGAGCATCTGCAACTTCTTTTATGTCTTTGTTATCAATGGCTTCTTTAAGTTCATTGAGTTCTTCTTCTATAAGCTCATATCTTAATGAAGTAGTTTTTTCGTTTGGAAAAACAGCTTTTTCTTTAATTTCTTGACCGAACGTTTCCATAAAATTTTTAACTTGCTCAAAATTAGTCATTTCTTATCCTTTATATTTTATAATTTATATTAAGAGTGTATTATAACAATGATTCAATTATGAAATATAGAATAGAATTTGATAGTTTAGGAAAAATTAAAGTACCTGGTGATAAGTATTGGGGTGCTTCAACTGAAAGATCAAACAAATTTTTTAATATCGGTGATTTTTTAGTTCGACCAATAGTTATTCATTCAATTGCAATTATTAAGAAAGCAGCTGCAATAGTGAATAAGAAAAATAAAGATTTAGACTCTAAAGTATCTAAATATATCATAAAAGCTGCTGAGGAAATAATTAAAGGCAAACATGATAAACATTTTCCTCTTAAAGTTTGGCAAACAGGTTCTGGAACTCAAACTAACATGAATGTAAATGAGGTAATTGCTAATAGGGCTATAGAAATGCTAGGTGGTAAATTAGGTTCAAAAAAACCAATTCACCCCAATGATCATGTAAATAAATCTCAATCTACTAATGATGTCTTTCCCACGGCAATGCATATTGCAATAGTTTTAAAAACAAAAGAAAAACTTTTGCCTTCTTTAAAATTATTAGAAAAAGAATTGAAAAAAAAATCTAAAGAGTTCAAAAATATAGTTAAGGTTGGAAGAACACACTTGCAAGACGCAACACCTTTAACCTTGGGGCAGGAATTTTCCGGCTACCATGCTCAATTAAAGAAATGTATTTTTAGGATCGAAACAGCTTTAAAAGAAATATATTATTTGGCTCAAGGTGGAACGGCTGTAGGTACTGGTCTTAATACAAAAAAAAATTTTGATAAAAAAATTATTAAAGAAATTAGCAAAATTACTAAATTACCTTTTAAACCAGCTATAAATAAGTTTGCAGCGCTTGCTGCTCATGATGAAATAGTAAATTTTTCTGGATCTTTGAATACTACAGCAGTTAGTTTGATGAAAATTGCAAATGATATAAGATTCCTTGGCTCTGGTCCAAGAGCTGGGTACGGTGAACTGATACTTCCATCGAATGAACCGGGTTCTTCTATTATGCCAGGTAAAATTAATCCAACTCAATCTGAGGCGGTGACCATGGTTTGTGTAAAAGTAATTGGAAATCATAATGGAATAACTATGGCTGGCTCACACGGACATTTTGAACTTAACGTTTTTAAGCCTTTAATAATCCATAATATTTTACAATCGATAGAAATTATGAGCGACTCTACAAAAACTTTTGCTTTGTATTGTATCAAGGGAATTAAAGCAGATAAAAAAAGAATAAAAAACCTTTTAGATAATTCTTTAATGTTGGTAACAGCACTAGCTCCTAAAATTGGTTACGATAAGGCAGCTTATATTGCGAAGACAGCTCATAAAAATGGAACAACTTTAAAACAAGAAGTAATAAAAGCAGGGTTAATAAAAGAAAAAGACTACGATAAGATTATGAGTCCTCTTAAAATGACTAAGCCTAAATAATTTAAGAAATTTCTAAAATAAACCTTTTAATCTTTTTAAGATCAAAAATGCCAGAAAAATCTTTATCAAAAAGTATGTCCTCAAATGACCGCTTGAAATAAATAAGATCTTGTTTTGTGGCATTATAATCTTCGTTTAATTTTATTTTTTCAAAGTTAATTTTATTATTTATAATGCTAATATTGCCCTTAGCAATTAATGTAAAAGGCTCATTCTTATTTTTGTATTTAATTGAAAATTTTTTTAAGAAATTTTTTTTATTTTTAGATACAATTAAACAATTAAAATATAAGATCGGGTAATCTTCTAATAAATTTATATCCCCATTACATGTAACAAGATTTTTTAAAATTGATATATTTTTTGAGTATTTCAACCTACCGTAAGCCATGTTAATGTCTAAATTTAAATCGTCGACTAAATAATTATTTAATCTTTTTGATTTAAATTTTATCTCGTTTTTAGTATTTATTTTTTTAATTAGATTTTTTGTATTAAAAATTTTAATGATATTTAAATCTTGGAGTATTTTTAGATTTATATCTTCTATTTTGAAAATTGATTTAGAAGAGAAAAAAGGTTTATAAATTATCGTACTTTCATTTTTAAATGATAAATTTTTGTTTCTAAATAAAGAGTTAAAAATTTGTAATTTTTTATCATCGTATTTAAAATCAAATTTTAAACTTGAATTAAGCAGCTTGGATTTGAAAACACCGCTTATTGAAGAGTCTTCCTTAATTTCATTAAAATAAACTTCTACCGCTACTCCTGTTTTGAGTAATACTAAATTTACTTTGTCATATTTGTCACTTACTAAAATTTTAAATTCTTTGTCAAATAATTTACCTCTAATTATATTTTTGTTATATCCATAGTTAGTAAAGCTTATTTTTTTTATATTAATTAAAGGTTTATTTTTTTTGTTAATTAAAAGATCTAGATTTTTAAAAGTTATTCTTTTTTTTAATTTATGAATATATTGAAATAAAAATTTTAAATCAGTGTCTTCAAGTAATATTTTGTTATTATTTATAATAATTTTTTTTACTTCAAAATTTTCATAATTATAAATATTAATTATTTTTGGATAAATGCTAAGACTCGCTGCATTGATTTTTAATAAATTCGTCTTTGTTATTAAATTAATATTTTTAATTTTTAAATGAGGTATTGGTAAAGAATGATATTTTATATTTTCATAATTATCTATTTTAAGACTATAGACTTCTAAAAGATAATTTTTAATAAATTCATCATTGTTTTCAAAGTCAAAAAAATGAGGAATTGATAAAAATAAAACTAATGCAGTAAAAAAAATTATAAAAATATACCTTAAAAAAAATATAAATTTGAATAGAGTTGAATATTTATTATGTATTGTTTTAAAAATATTATTTATCATTTTTTTTATTTTTATAACTAGTATATAAATGAAAATCTTCTTGTATGAATAACATAGATAAATTAATTGAAAACCTTAACAAAGAACAAAAAGAAGCAGTTCTAAATACAGAGGGACCTAATTTAATTGTTGCTGGTGCTGGTTCTGGAAAAACCCGTGTTTTAACTACAAGATTAATTCATATCATTAAACAAAAAAAAGCTTGGCCTAATCAAATACTTTGTGTGACTTTCACAAATAAGGCTTCAAAAGAAATGCAAAACAGAGTAATGCAAAATATTAAAGGTAGTTCTAACGCTGTTCCTTGGCTTGGAACTTTTCACTCAATTAGTGTAAAATTTTTAAGAAGACATGCTGAAGCTTTAGAATACAAAAGTAATTTTACAATTCTTGATACTGATGATCAAAAAAAATTGATCAGAAATATTGTTAAAGGTGAAGATTTAGATGCAAAAAAATTTTCCCCACAACTTATAATGTATCATATAGACCAATGGAAAAATAAAGGTTTACTTCCCAAAGAAGTTAAGTTGGATAAATCTGGTTCAATTATTAAATCAATTTTAAAAGTTTATGAGATTTATCAAAACAAGACTAAAGATTTAAATGCTTTTGATTTTGGAGATTTAATTTTATTCTGTGTAAAGCTTTTTGAAAATCATAAAGATATAAGAGAAATTTATCAAAATAATTTTAAATATATTCTTGTAGATGAATTTCAGGATACAAACTTTATTCAAAATAAATGGTTAAATTTATTAGTTAATGATAAACAAAATATTTGTTGTGTTGGTGATGATGATCAATCAATTTATAGCTGGAGAGGCGCGGAAATAAAAAATTTTTTAACTTTTGATCAAATATATAAAAAATGTAAAGTTTTTAAATTGGAGCAAAATTATAGATCAACAAAAAATATCTTAGAAACGGCTTCAGCTTTAATTTCAAATAATACAAATAGAGTTGGGAAAAAATTATGGTCATCCGCTAATAAAGGGGATCCCGTAAAACTTAATTGTTACCGAACGGGAAGAGAAGAAGCTCAAGGAATAAGTGACATAATTGAAAAAAATCTAAAAAAAAAATATTCACTTAATGATGTCTCAATTTTAGTTAGAGCTATTTATCAAACAAGAGAATTTGAAGAAAGATTTTTACAAGTTGGTATTGGATATCGAGTTTTAGGAGGTATAAAATTTTATGAAAGATCTGAAATTAAAGATGCTGTTTGTTATCTAAGAATAATTAACCAAAAATATGATGATTTAGCTCTTGAGAGAGTGATTGGTTCGCCCAAAAGAGGTGTAGGTGAAAGTACTTTGAGTCAAATTTATAAATTTGGAAAAAATAATAATCTTTGTTTAGAAGACTCTATTATTAAGCTTTTAGAAAACGGTGAGTTTAAACCTAAAATCAAACACGCACTTACTCAACTAATAAACTTTATCAAGAAATGGCGTCAAGATTCTTTAAAAATGAAACATTTTGACTTACTAAAACTTATTCTTGATGAATCTGGTTACTCTGCAATGCTAAAAAATAAAAAAGATTTAGAAAATGAAAATAGATTAGACAATTTAAAAGAATTATTAAGGGCAATGCAAGACTATAATAATCTGCAAAGTTTTTTAGAACACGTAGCATTAGCAACTTCAATTGATAAGGAGTGGGAAGGTGCAAAAGTAAATTTAATGACTATGCATGCAGCTAAGGGATTAGAGTTTAATGTAGTATTTCTACCTGGATGGGAAGAAGGACTATTCCCTCATCAAAAGTCTTTAGAAGAAAAAGGAGATTTTGCGTTAGAAGAAGAAAGAAGATTAGCTTATGTAGGAATTACAAGAGCAAAAAAAGAAGCTTATTTATCTTTTGCGATGAAAAGAGCTTATCACGGAGATTGGATGGATGCTTTACCATCTAGATTTATTAATGAAATACCTGAAGATAGTGTGGAAAAAAATGAAATTGATATTGATAAAACGATTAATGATTTTGAATTTAATCAAGATAATTCAATCGAATTTGACACAGAGTATAGAAGTCCAGGATGGGATAGATATAAAAAAAATAAAATTCTTAAATGGAAAAAATAAATAAGTTAAAAAAAATTTTAAAAATTGAAAAAATTGATGGATACATTATTCCAAAGAACGATGAGTTTTTTGGTGAATATATACCTAATCAAAAAGATAGATTAAAACATATATCTGAATTTACTGGATCATATGGTTTTGCACTAATTTTAGATAATTCAAATCACTTATTTGTAGATGGCAGATATACTCTTCAAGCGTATAAACAAAGTGGTAAGTTTTTTAACATTGAATTAATGCCTAATAAATTACCTGGTGCAGTTTTAAAAGGTAAAAAATTAAAAATTGGTTATGACTCAAAATTATTTACAAAAAAAACCTTAAATACTTTTTTTGGAAAAAATAACTGTAAATACTTACCTTTAGAAAAAAATTTAGTTGATAAAATTTGGATAAGAAAAAAAACCAATATTAAACATAAATTTTATACTTTACCTCAAATTTCTGTAGGAGAAAAATATAAATCTAAAGTTAATAAAATTGTTTCTATATTAAAGAAAAATAAATGTGATTTTCAATTTATTACTGCAAGTGAAAATAATGCCTGGCTTCTTAATATCAGAGGAAATGACTCTAAATATACTCCTATACCAAACGCTTATATTT
>Ga0233444_10006283_pt1 | contig 10647 bp, 7 predicted proteins | sample SI_124_October20_6_FD_182792 | JGI IMG/M metagenome (GOLD analysis project Ga0233444, IMG submission 182792) | Seawater microbial communities from Saanich Inlet, British Columbia, Canada - SI_124_October2016_10_MG | ecosystem: Environmental > Aquatic > Marine > Inlet | place: Canada: British...
TACTTTTAGTTGTAAATTCAGAAATATTTGAAATACATTTTTTATGTCTTAGTAATGATTTTGGTGTCATTATAATTAATGGTTTTCTAAAATCTCTATGCATTTGACGTCTTAATACATGAAAATAATTAGACGGAGTTGTACAATTAACTACTTGCATATTTTCTCCAGCACATAGTTGAAGAAATCTTTCCAATCTTGCTGATGAATGTTCTGGTCCTTGGCCTTCATAACCATGTGGTAGTAATAAAACTAAACCACTAGCTCTTCCCCATTTTGACTCTCCAGAAGAAATAAATTGATCTATTACTATTTGTGCTCCGTTAGCAAAATCACCAAATTGTGCTTCCCATAAAACTAATGTTTCTGGCTCAGATATTGAATAGCCAAATTCAAAACCAAGTACTGCAAACTCAGACAGTAAACTATCAATTATTTCAAAATTTTTTTGTTTTTCTTGTATATTGTTAAGTGGAATATACCTTTCGTGGCTATTTTGATTTCTTAAAACCGCATGCCTTTGGCTAAAAGTACCTCTACCAGAGTCCTGGCCAGACAATCTGACTGAAAAGCCTTCTGTTAATAAAGTTCCAAATGCTAAACTTTCTGCTGTTGTCCAATCTATAGATGTTCCTTTGTCAACAGCTCGAAATCTCAAATCAAATATTTTTTTCAAAGTTTTGTGAACATTAAATTTATTGGGTATAGTTGATATTTTTTTTCCTATCTTTATTAATTCACTTTTGCTAACACCACTAACACCTCGTTTATCTTTTCCTAGACCAGGTTTAAATCTAGACCAAGCTCCATCAAACCATTTTAATTCTGATTTATAGTTTTTAGAAGATTCAAACTCTTTTTCTAAGAAATTTTTAAAATCAATTTTGTTTTTATTTAGATCACTATCTGAAGTAAGACCTTCATTGATTAATTTTTTTCCATAAATTGAAAGTGTTGAAGGATGAGTTTTGATTTTTTGATACATAATTGGCTGTGTAAATGATGGTTCATCACCTTCATTATGACCAAACCTTCTATAACAAACAATATCTATTACTACATCTCTATTGAATTTTTGTCTGTATTCTGTCGCTATTTTCGCGCAATGCACAACTGCTTCTGGATCATCGCCATTTACATGAAAAATTGGCGCTTGAGCAATTTTTGCAACATCTGATGGATAAGGTGATGATCTAGCAAATCTTGGAGCAGTAGTAAAACCAATTTGATTATTTACAATAATATGAATAGTTCCGCCGATGTTATGTCCTGGTAAACCAGACATTGCAAAACATTCTGCAACTATACCTTGACCAGCAAAAGCCGCGTCTCCATGCATCAAAACTGGAATAACTTTTTTTCTAGTTTTGTCTTTGTGAAAAAATTGCTTTGCTCTTACTTGTCCTAATACAACTGGATTAACTGCTTCTAGATGTGAAGGGTTGTCTGTTAAACTTATGTGCACTGAGTTTCCATCAAATTCTCTATTTGAAGATGCTCCTAAATGATACTTGACGTCCCCTTCAAAACTTTTATTAGTGGTAACTGTCTTTCCAAAAAATTCACTAAAAATTGCTTTAAATGGTTTTCCCATTACATTCGCTAAAACATTCAGTCTTCCACGGTGAGGCATACCTATCTTGATCTCTTTTGCTCCTAAGTTACCTCCTCTTTTTATTATTTGTTCTAAAGCTGGAATTAAAGATTCGCCTCCATCAAGCCCAAATCTCTTAGTTCCAACAAATTTAATATGTAAATATTTTTCAAATCCTTCAGCTTGTATAATTTTATTTAAGATTGCTTTTTTTCCATTCTCTGTGAAAGATATATTTTTTTCTGGTCCCTCTATCCTGTCTCTAATCCAGGATTTTTCATCTGGATCTCCCATATGCATAAATTCATATCCAATATTTGAAGAATAAGTTTTCTTAAGGATTTCTAGGATTTGGTTTAGATCACCGTATTGTAAACCTAAAACACCATCTAAAAATATTTTTCTATTATAATCTTTTTTTTCAAAACCATAGGTCTCTGGTTTTAGTTCTGGATGTTCTTCTTTTTGTTGAATTGAAAGTGGATCTAGATTGGCTATTAAATGACCCCTTATTCTATAAGCTCTAATAAGCATTATAGCCCGTACAGAATCCTTAGATGCTTGCTTAATAATATCTAAATTTATTTCAGTATTTTTTTCACCATCTGTTTCTTTAGTGCCTGATGAAAATTTTATTTTTTTGAATCTTTTTTCTGGAGACCAGCTTGGTCCTCTAATATCATTGTAAATAAGTTTTTCATTATCACTTAATCCATCAAAAAATTTTCTCCAACTTTCTGGTAGCGAATTTGGATCAGAAATATAATCTGCATAAAATTCATTAATAAATTCAGAATTTGATCCTGCTAAAAAAGACGTTTTTTTATACGTTATATTGTTATCTGAAGAAGACATTAAAAATTAATTTTAACATAAATTAATAAAAATCAACCATTAAGTTTTTGAAAAAGTGTTTTACCTATATCTGCAGGGGATTTTGATATAGTTATTCCCGCAGATTTCATTATTTCTATTTTATCCTCTGCCCCTCCTTTTCCACCAGATATTATGGCTCCTGCGTGCCCCATTCTTCTGCCTGGCGGGGCAGTTAGTCCAGCTATAAATCCAACCATAGGTTTTTTTATTTTTTCTCTTTTAATAAATTCCGCAGCCTCTTCTTCTGCTGTTCCTCCAATCTCACCTATCATTACTATCGATTTTGTATCTTCGTCCTTTAAAAAAAGATCTAAACAATCTATAAAATTTGTACCATTTATTGGATCTCCTCCAATACCTATACAAGTTGATTGGCCCATTCCATTAGCAGATGTTTGAGCAACTGCTTCATAAGTTAATGTTCCGGATCTAGAAACAATCCCAACTGTACCTTTCTTATGGATATTTCCTGGCATAATTCCTATCTTACATTCATCAGGGGTAATGATGCCGGGGCAATTGGGTCCAATTAATCTTGACCTGCTATTAATAAGTTCTTTTTTTACTTTTAGCATATCTAAAACTGGTATGCCTTCTGTTATACAAACTATTAATTCTATTTTAGCTTCAATTGCCTCAATAATTGCAGTAGATGCAAATTTTGGGGGAACATATATCATTGAAGCGTTAGCTGAAGTCTTTTCTTTTGCCTCTTTTACAGTATTAAAAACTGGAAGATTTAAATGTTTTTGTCCTCCTTTTTTTGGAGTTACACCTCCAACTAGTTGTGTTCCGTATTTTAAAGCTTGTTCAGAATGAAACGTTCCATGAGTTCCAGTAAAACCCTGACAAATTACTTTGGTATTCTTATTTATTAAAACTGACATTTACTTAATCTCCTCTACAATTTTTTTTGCCGCATCATTTAAATCTGAAGCAGATAATATTTTCAAATTAGATTTATCTAATATTTCTTTTCCTTCTTTAAAGTTTGTGCCTGCTAATCTGACTACTAGCGGTACAGATAAATTTATTTCTTTTGCAGCGTCAACAACCCCTTGGGCAAGTACATCACATCGCATTATACCTCCAAAAATATTTATCAACATACCTTTTACATTTTTATCTCTTAAAATTAATTTAAATGCTGCAGAAACTTTCTCTTTTGATGCCCCTCCACCAACATCTAAAAAATTAGCAGGTTCTTTTCCATAAAGTTTTATAATATCCATTGTAGCCATTGCTAAGCCTGCGCCATTTACCATACATCCAATGGTTCCATTCAGTTTGATGTATGCAAGGTCATATTTACTTGCTTCAATTTCTGCTGGATCTTCTTCATTTAAATCTCTAAGTTTATAAATATCTGGCCTTCTGTACATTGCATTATCATCAAAATTCATTTTTGCATCTAAACAGATAATTTTATCTTCTTTAGTAAGAATCAAAGGATTAATTTCAATTAAGTTTGCGTCTTTTTCAACTAATATTTTATATAATGACTTTATAAGTTTTGTAGCTACATTTGTTTGTTGTTCATTAAATTTAAATATAGAAATAATATTATTTATTTCTTTTTCATCTGGGCCTTCGCTTTTAAAGTCGATTTTGTTAGTAATAATTTTACCCGGTGTTTCTGCTGCGACTTTTTCAATATCCATTCCACCTTCTGTGCTACTAATAAAGGCTATTTTTGAACTTTCTCTATCAATCAAGCAGGATAAATAAAACTCTTTTAAAATATTAGAAGCTTCTTCAATATAAAGTCTTTTAACTTCTTTTCCTTCCGATCCAGTTTGATGGGTTACAAGAATTTTTCCCATCATTTTTTTTGATTCTATCTCTAATTCATTTAAGTTTTTAATAAGTTTTACTCCTCCAGCCTTTCCTCTTCCTCCAGCATGTATTTGTGCCTTTAAAACAAATTCTTTTGTTTTAAGGTGTGAAATTTTATCCTTAATATTATGAACAGATGTTATAACCACACCGTTAGAAACAGGGGCTCCAAATTTTTTTAATATTTCTTTAGCTTGATGTTCGTGAATATTCATATTTTGCTATGATTATATATATTTTTTATTTAAGATATTCTATAAAATTATTTTTCATTTATACTTATCCTCTATGAATAAAGTTATTATTCTTACTCCGGTTTTTAATGACTGGGAATCCTTATCTAGATTATTGAAGGAAATAAATATTTTTTTAAAAAAGACTTCAAATGACGTGAAAATATTAATTGTAGATGATTGTTCGACAATTAAAAATGATAATAATATAAAAAAACAAAAAAATATTAAAAAAATAAAAATTTTACGTTTGAAAAAAAATTCTGGGAGTCAAAAAGCAATTTTTTATGGTTTAAAATATCTGCAAAAAATAAAAATTAATTCCACGATTGTTGTTATGGACTCAGACGGAGAGGACAATGTTAGGGCTATTAATAACTTAGTTAAATTATCAAGAAAAAATCCTGATTCAATTATTACTGCAAATAGATTGCAAAGAAGTGAAGGTTTAATATTTACGTGTCTTTATAAAGCGCATTTATTTCTAACTTTTTTGTTGACAGGTAAATATCTCAATTTTGGAAATTTTTCTTCTTTCAATTCAAAAAAATTAAATTTATTACTTAAAAATAATTACTTGCAAATCGCTTATTCTGCAGGAGTAATGAATAATGTTGAAAATATTATTTCATTCTACACAAAAAGAAAAAAACGATACTATGGATACTCTAAAGTTAAATTTTTTTTTCTTTTTCAACATTCGCTTAACATATTGACTGTATTTAAAAATAAATTATTTTTAAGATCTATAATGTTATCATTTTTTTCATATATTTTATTTTTTTATACAAAAAGCAATTTTTTTTTATCAATAATATTTTTTATTTTAATAATTAATTTGTTCATTATTCTTAATTTAATACTTAATAAATTTAACGAAAACTAATTACAATTTTCTTTAATTCTAAAATAAAAAAGTATTTCATTTTTTTTTTCTTTTGATATACAATTATCAGAAACAATGTTTGATAAGTCTTTTTGAAAAGATGGCATAATGATATAAATAGATTTTATATTTTTCCTTCTAATTAAATTTTTCGTAAAATCGACATAACTTTGATAAAATTTATTTTCTTTATTTGGATTACTGACAGCATCCGCTGCCCATCTTGATGGTGTGTAGAGATTTTTCTCTAAAATTGTAGAAAAAAAGTTGTAATGTGTAATTAACATAATTTCATTTTTATCCTCACCTATTATTTGTAAACTTTCTTTTATTAATTTAATTTCTTCTGAAGGGCTAAAATCACTATATGTAATCCATTTTAATCCGGACAATTTATCATCTATCTTTTTTGCATCTATAGATTTTGTTAAATCCATATTTTCTAAATTAAGCATTTTTCTATCAAGATTAAATCGATAGTGATATTTTAAAGATGCAAAGATAGTAAAACTAATTACTAACGTTAATAATATATTATTATTAGATAAATGATTTGAAACGTGTAGATGAATTAATCCAGCTATTAACGGTATTAAGAAAAAAATAAAAATAAAATTTTTTGTGTAAATTTGATGAAAAATTAATAAGGCAGTAAAAATTATTATTGATAAATTAATAATTAATATTTTTTTATTATTTTGTATTTTATGTTTTAAAGTCCTTAAGGATAAAAAAATTAAAGGCAGTAGCAAAATATAAATAAATTTAAAATCTAATACAGTATTTTTAAAATTTAATTCATATTTTTCAAAACGAGATGTTCCAATAGTTTGGGGAAATAAAAAATATTGAGTAATAAAATCAGAAAACTTAATATTATTCATTATTAAAAAAATAATCAAAAAAATAATACAAAAAAGTGATCCATAAATAATAGGTTTTAAGAAATAAATTTTTTTAAAACTTATAAAATAAACGACTGTCATTAAAATGATCAAAAGTATGACATAACTTGATGGCGTTTGTTTTGAAAAAAATGCAAAAAAAAGAAATACTGGAATTAAAAACCAATAAAAATTATTTTCTTTCTTAATTGCGAAAAAAAAACAATACAAGCCCACTAATGAGAAAAAAGTTGAATAATGATCTACAAATGGTGTCCCCATAGATGGATTTGCTAAAACACTAAAGCATAATGAATAAAATAAAGAAGGCAGATTCTTTAAGCCTAAATTTTTAAAAAATAAATAAGTGCAGATGGTAATGAAGCTGTTAAAAATAGAACTTTGTACTATGTAACTTGTCCAATTGGATCCAAAAAAGTAGAAGAAAGGCAATTGTATATAATCTATAATAGCCCCACTGATATTCCAAAAATCTCTAAATTCAACGACTCCATTTAAAAGTTTATATGTGGAATCAAAATGCGAAAAAGTGTCTACGGATAGAACTCCTATGCTTGATACATAAAAATTAATAAAAAAAGAGAAAGTTGCTAATATTATAACTGGTGAATTACTTAATAATTTAAAATAAATTTGTTTCATTTTTTTTGTAAAAAAACTATATCCGAAACATTTAGGCCTTTTATAATACACTTCCCTCTCTCAAAATAATACTTTTTAATATTTTTCTTTAAATAATCTACATCTTCTGGATTTAAATATTTTGAATTAAATTTTTTATTTCTTTTTATATAACGTAATATTTTTAAAGGTGTAAGTTTATCATTTGTTGGATTGAGTTCCTTAAAGACTTTAAATTGATCTATATCCTCGATCACATAAAATCCTTTTTTTTTTAACTTTTTAAAAAAAATTGGTAAAGTTATTAAAATATCCCTAAGATTATGACTTGCATCATCTATAATTAAATCAAAATCAAAATCAAAATTTTTTGCTAAGTTGTTTAAAATTTTTTCTGAGCTAACATCCACATACAATTCTTTAATTCTTTTTGAAGTATACTTCATTTGAAAAGGATTTATATTTGCACCATAAAAATTTGACTTGGGAAAAAAATAATAAAAACTTGCTATACTTTTTCCCTCGTGAGATCCAAGTTCAAGAATGTTTAATCTTTTTTTTCTTATTTTTGATAAATATTTATTATAAAATTTTGAATATTTATGCGTTAAAATTTTTTTATTATTAAAAATACAATGAGAACCTTTATCGCAGTTAAATTTAATGAATAAATCATCCAAACTAAAATTTCTGAATTTTTTTTTATCTAATTTATCTAGGTTAACTATATCGGATGAAAATATATTTAAATAAAATTTTCTTAAAAATTTATATAACGTTCCGAAAATTTTTCTTAAAAAAGTAAAGTATCTTTTTTTATAAATTGACCTTAATAAGATATTTTTATACGTGTACCAAAAATTTTCTAATAACATTTATTATATTCTTTGAGACAAGTTTTACAGGGATCCGTCTATTTTTTTTGCTGCATCGAATAAAATTTTAACAGCTTCTATAGATTTATTAAAATTATCTTTTTCCTCCTTACTGAGCTCAAGTTCAATAATTTTTTCAACACCGTTACTCCCAATTATAACAGGCACTCCAGCATAGATATCTTTTACACCATACTCACCGTTTAAATACGCTGCACATGGGAGTTGTTTTTTTAAGTCGTTTAAATAACTTTCTGCCATTTCTACTCCTGATGCTGCAGGGGCATAAAATGCTGAACCTTTTTCCAAATATTTTACGATCTCTGCTCCACCTTTTTTTGTTCGTTCTATTATTTGATCTAATTTTTCTTTTGAAATTTTTTCCTCTTTTACTAGATCTTTAATTTTTTTTCCTTCAACTTCTGTATATCCTAGCATAGCCACCATTGAATCTCCGTGGCCACCTAATACGAATGATTTAATTTTTTTTACTGGTACTTTTAATTCTTGAGATAAAAAATAAATAAATCTTGAAGAATCTAAAATTCCAGCCATACCTACAATCTTATTTTTAGGTAAACCAGAATATTTTTGAAGCGCCATTACTATTATATCCAATGGATTAGTAATACATATTACAAAAGCGTTAGGAGATGTTTTTTTAATCCCTTCTGCAACTTGTTTAATAATCTTAAGATTAATGCCAAGTAAATCATCTCTCGTCATACCTGGCTTTCTAGGTACGCCAGCTGTGATTATAATTACATCAGAGTTTTTAGTGTCCTCATAGTTGTCTGTTCCTGACAATTTAATATTAAATCCATTAACTGGAGAAGATTGAGCGATATCGAGTGCTTTGCCTTTGGCAATACCTGCTGCTACATCAAAAAGAACAACGTCACCCAATTCTTTCAATGCAATTAAATGCGCTAATGTACCTCCAATTTGACCTGCTCCTATTAAAGTAATTTTTTTTTTCATATATCTCCTTTTTTTTATTTCATTATTGGCATAACAAATTCAGGATTTGACCTTTGTCCCGATGGCCATCTCGATGTTATAGTTTTTAATTTTGTATAAAATCTTACACCTTCAGGTCCATGCATATGTTGATCACCAAATAAGGACCTTTTCCAGCCGCCAAAACTGTGAAAAGCCATTGGAACTGGGATAGGTATATTTATACCAACCATTCCAATTTTTGCTTTACTTGAAAAATTCCTGCCTGAGTCTCCGTCTCTAGTAAAAATACTTACTCCATTACCAAACTCATGATCATTCACTAGTTGTAATGCCTCATCAAAGTCTTTTGCTCTAACAACTGATAGAACTGGACCAAATATTTCTTCCTTATAAATTCTCATATCTTTAGTCACATGATCAAATAAACATCCCCCAATGAAATACCCTTTTTCATATCCTTGTAATTTAAAATTTCTTCCATCAACAATTAATTTGGCTCCTTCTTTTTCACCAATATCAACGTAGCTTTTGACTTTTGCTAAATGTTCTTTTGTTACTAATGGACCCATTTCAGATTGTTTATCCATACCAGGACCAACTTTAAGCGCTTCAACTTTTTTAGTTAGGGAACTTATTAATTTATCTCCAATACCGCCAACAGCGACTGCAACTGATTGTGCCATACATCTTTCACCTGCAGAACCATAGGCAGCTCCCATCAAACCGTTGACTGCTTGATCTAAATCACAATCAGGCATAACAACGCAATGATTTTTAGCACCACCTAAAGCTTGAACTCTTTTTTCATTTTTTGCACAATTTTCATAAATATATTTTGCGATCGGTGTTGATCCAACGAAACTCACCGCAACAACATCTTTGTTATTAATCAAAGCATCAACTGCTTCTTTATCTCCATTAACAACATTGAAAACTCCATCTGGTAAACCTGCTTCTTTTAATAGTTCTGCTAACCTCATCGAACATGACGGATCTTTTTCTGATGGCTTTAGAATAAATGTATTTCCACAAGCTATTGCCATAGGAAACATCCACATTGGTACCATTGCAGGAAAATTAAACGGTGTAATACCCGCACATACTCCAAGTGGTTGTCTTATGGACCAGCTATCAACATCAGTTCCAACATTTTCTGTAAATTCTCCTTTCAGCATTTGTGGAATTCCGCATGCATATTCAACAACTTCTAAGCCTCGAGTTAATGAACCCTTTGCATCTTCATATACTTTTCCATGTTCAGCTACTATTATTTTTGTAAGTTCGTCAGAATTTTTTTCAATTAATTCTTTAAATTTAAACATTACTCTAGCTCTTTGGATAGGGGGCTTGTTTGACCAAACTTCAAATGCCTTTTTTGCATTTGCAACTGCTTCATTAATATCTTTTGTAGTAGCTAATTTTACTTCTGCCTCTTGATCACCTGTAGCAGGGTTATAAATTTTACCTTTTTTTTTAGACTCGCCACTATAAGATTTTCCATTAACAAAGTGCTCAATAGTTCTCATAATGTAATTGAATAAATAAGGTTTTAACTTGTTGCAAGCATTTTCTTAATAGAACCAATAGCTTTTGCAGGATTTAATCCTTTTGGACAGGAATTAGTGCAATTCATAATGGTATGACATCTGTATAGTTTTAATTCATCTGCAACTTTTTTTAATCTCTCTTTTTTATCGCTATCTCTACTATCGTTGATCCAACGGTAAGCTTGTAGTAGGACTGCTGGGCCTAAATATTTGTCTCCATTCCACCAATAGCTTGGGCAAGATGTTGAGCAGCAGGCACATAAAATACATTCATAATATCCATCTAATTTTTCTCTATCTTTTTGAGTTTG
>Ga0233444_10006286_pt1 | contig 10644 bp, 9 predicted proteins | sample SI_124_October20_6_FD_182792 | JGI IMG/M metagenome (GOLD analysis project Ga0233444, IMG submission 182792) | Seawater microbial communities from Saanich Inlet, British Columbia, Canada - SI_124_October2016_10_MG | ecosystem: Environmental > Aquatic > Marine > Inlet | place: Canada: British...
TGCCAAGTTACGGCATTCAACGCCGGGCGTTACCCTGATTTCACCGCCGCCGCATCACGATATCTATTCAATCGAAGATTTGGCGCAGCTTATCTATGATCTGAAACAGATAAACCCTACGGCCCGCGTCTGTGTGAAGCTGGTTGCGTCTACCGGTATTGGAACGATAGCGGCAGGCGTGGCAAAAGCAAAGGCAGATACGATTCTGATTTCCGGCCATGGCGGCGGAACAGGTGCTAGTCCGCAATCTTCTATTAAACATGCTGGCATGCCATGGGAAATGGGCCTCTCTGAGGTGCATCAGGTATTGTCGATGAATGGGTTGCGAAGCAAGGTTGTGTTGCGCACGGATGGCGGGCTTAAAACAGGCCGCGATATCGTTATGGCAGCGATGCTGGGCGCAGATGAATATGGAATTGGTACATCAGCGCTCGTTGCGATGGGCTGTATCATGGTGCGTCAGTGCCATTCCAACACCTGTCCTGTGGGGGTCTGTACACAACGTGACGATTTGCGCGCAAAATTTGAGGGAACGCCTGAAAAGGTTGTTCAGCTTTTCACCCATGTGGCAGAAGAGGTGCGTGAAATTCTTGCCTCACTTGGCTTCCGGTCGCTCTCGGACGTTATTGGCCGCACTGACTTGCTTAGTCAGGTATCGCGCGGTGATGCGGCACTGGATGACCTCGACCTTAATCCAATTCTGGTTCAGGCGGTTGCAACAGGTGTTGCTGGCTATCAGGGCGGTGAGGGCCGGATTGAAGTCGCTGATACCCTTGATGCTCTCATGGTCAAGGATGCAAAAACAGCACTTGAAAATGGTGGCAAGATGCAGCTTTCCTACAATATTGAAAATACCCAGCGGGCCATTGGCACCCGGTTATCATCTCATATCGTGCGCCGGTTCGGAATGACTGGATTGCGCCCCGGTCAGATTACTGCTCGGCTACGTGGTCCGGGGGGACAGTCCCTTGGCGCGTTTGCTGTTCAGGGCCTAAGGCTGGATGTTATTGGTGATGCAAATGATTATGTTGGTAAGGGCTTATCCGGCGGGATGATTACGATACGCCCATCTGCTTCTGCTGCATTTGTTGCCGAACGGAATACGATTATCGGTAACACAGTCCTTTACGGCGCAACATCAGGTATGCTTCTTGCGAACGGTCAGGCAGGCGAGAGACTATGTGTCCGTAACTCCGGTGCGACAGCGATTGTTGAAGGATGCGGGTCTAATGGCTGTGAATATATGACAGGGGGCGAAGTTGTTATTCTGGGCAGAACAGGCTCAAATTTCGGCGCCGGTATGACAGGTGGCATGGCGTTTATTTATGATGAAGATGAGCTGTTTTTATCACGGGCAAACCCTGAAACGCTACAGATTGCGCCTGTTGCAACAGCCTATTGGCAAAAGCATCTAAAGGCACTGATAACCCTTCATGCAGCCGAAACAGATTCTGCGTTGGCAAAACGGTTGTTGAATAATTGGACAACGGAGGTTAAAAGGTTCTGGCATGTTGTGCCAACCGAAGTTCTTGGTATGCTTCCTAATCCGCTATCTGATGTTGAGCAGGAAAGTGTCCGCGCTTAATTCAGGTGGCATAAGGTCCACATAAATAAGGCGCCAAAAATGGCAGGCCAGATAATTGCCCATATCCGCAGACAGGTGGATGGAGATGCGGCTGATATTGCACGGCTCATGTGTGCAACCTTTGGTGCTGAGCGCACAGACAGGTCAGTCTGGCATTTGCGATTCGGCCCAGCTGTCGAAGAATTGTGTTTTATTGCCGAGTTAGACGGGCAGGCAGTTGCTTCGTTGCGATTCTGGGAAGTTCTTGTTGCTGGACGCCGCCAGCTCCTGCTTGGACCGCTTGCTGTTGACCCGCAGTTGCAGGGAAAAGGTGTTGGCAAGTCATTGGTAAGAGCCGGCCTGTCCCATGCTGAACGACTCAAAAGCTGGGATATTGTTTTTGTCTCGGGTGATCACGATTATTATTCGCGCTTTGGGTTTCAGCTGGCGCCTGCTAAGCGTTTTATCTGGCCTGGGGCTTTGGAGCAGGGCCGCTTGCATCTGCTGGAACTCTCTAAGGAAGGGGAGGCCACTCTTCCTGTTGGCCCGATTGCCTTGCTTGCCTGTCAATTGCCTAGCGCTTGAACTGGGCTCCTTATAAGGTGAAATAAGGAAGCGTAACCCACTTCAGAGCAAGCTGGTAGGGATGGGCTTGTAAGCAAATCCTAATCATTGTAAATTTTAAGCTTCGCGGGTCACGACTATCCAGAAGTAAGGGTAATATCATTCAGCGCGTCTCGTGACCTCTAATCTTAGGCTTATTATGGCAACACTTCATCACTATCCACTTTCTCCGGCAAGCCGGTTTATTCGTTTACAGTTCGGGGAATATGACCTTGATGTAAGCCTACGCACACAAGTGCCATGGATGCGTGACGAGGTATTTCTGACGCTAAATCCAGCAGGTGACCTTCCTGTTCTGGAAGATGATGATTTTGGCGTGATTTCGGGTGCTCGGGTTATTAGTGAATGGGTTGAAGAGGTTATCGAACAGGCGCGCCTGATGCCGCGAACGCCGGGTGAGCGCGCAGAAGTTCGCCGGCTCATTGACTGGTTTGAAATTAAATTCACCCAAGAAGTCTCTGGACCTCTGTTGCGGGAAAGAGTGATTAAGCGATTTGATAAAGGCCAGTCAGCATCCTCCGAGATTATGCGGGCAGCACTGTCAAACGCGCAAACTCACCTTGGCTATATTGACTGGCTTGCGGCTCAGAATCCATGGCTTGCAGGCCCTGATATGGCGTTGTGCGATCTTGCTGCCGCTGCCCATTTATCTGTTCTTGATTACTTTGGCGATGTGAATTGGGACAAACATACAGATGCTAAAATGTGGTATATGAAGCTAAAATCACGCCCTAGTTTCCGCCCCTTGCTGGCTGATGTCCTTGTTGGCATGCCGCCAGCTAGTAGCTATTCTGCGCTAGATTTTTAAGAAGTTCCCCCAGTCTCTGTTCCCAGTCTCTGTTCCCAGTCTCTGTTCCCAGGCTCTGTTCTCAGTCTCTGTTCCCAGGCTCTGTTCTCAGGCTCTGTTCTCAGGCTCTGTTTTCAGGTTCTGCTTTTATCTGAGCGCGCATAACCCGAACAGCCTGACAGATTGCAGCAAGCTGTTCAGGTGATGAGAAGCGATGCCCCGCCATCTTATCAAAATGCAGTGTGACAGTCTCTGATGCCAGTGTTTCAGATAATGAGATAGCTGTCTGCCAAGGCACCTCGTTATCTTGCATGCCCTGAAACAGACAGACCGGAATTGTGAGGTTAAGAGGCGCTGTCATAACAAGGTTATTGCGCCCGTCTGTAATCAGAGGATAGGGGTAGATGACATCTTCATCAGCATAGGGGTTGGGTAATGCTATTTTGCCTGTTTTCATCATTTCCTGTTGCTGTGTGTTATCTAGCTCATTCCAGATAAGCGTTTCGGTGAAATCTGGTGCAGCAGCAATGCCGATAAGGCCAGCAATGTGGGATGGGCGTGCCCGCGCTGCTGTTAGCATCACCCAGCCGCCAAGAGAGGATCCGACCAGAATTTGTGGGCCTGTGGTGACCTCATCTAGAATCGCAAGGCAGTCATCTGTCCAGCGGCTAATCGTGCCCTCTAGAAAATCACCATCCGAAGCGCCATGTCCGAAATAGTCGAAGCGGGTAAATCCAAATCCGTCTGTTTCTGCAAGATGCTGAAGCGTCAGCGCCTTTGTCCCATTCATATCAGAGCCATGCCCGCACAGGAAAATAACGCCTGGCTCGGTAGCGCTTACCCTATCTTGATAGATCGAATGATAGGCCAGTTTTTCGCCATTTTTCAGAGCAAGATAATGCGGTTCCAGATTACGTGGGTCAAATTGGGCGGGCATTTTTATCTTCCTTTTGCGGCATGGTGATACAACAATATGGGTGGTTAGATTTTTAGTTTAAATCTATGCTGGAAACTCACGCAAGAAAACCTTAGATTGACGCTATGGCAACTCGATCATCTATCACAAAACCTGTAATTGTTCAGATTCTACCTGCCCTAAATCGCGGTGGCGTTGAGCGTGGTACAGTTGAAGTTGCTGATGCCATCGTGAAAAATGGCTGGAAGTCTATAGTGATCAGCAATGGCGGCTTGCTGACAAGCCAGCTAAAGCGGGTTGGTGCGACTGTTTATGAAGTGCCAGTACACCGCAAAAATCCGTTTTCATGGGGGTCAGCGCGTCGGCAAGTCAAACGGATTCTCCAACAGGAAGGCGCCGACATTGTTCATGTGCGCTCGCGTGCCCCTGCATGGATAGCCCTGCCAGCCGCAAATAGTCTCGGAATTGCAACCGTTTCAACAGTCCATAGCAAGTTTGCGCCTGCCAATATTTTTAAAAAAATTTATAATGGCAAGATGCTTAAGGCAGACAGAGTTATTGCTATATCTCATTTTGTTGAAAATGAAATCTTCACCCATTACGGCAAAAGCGGCGTTGCTGAAAAGCTATCTGTTATCCATCGCGGCGTTGATCTTGGGATGTTTGACCCAAAGGCGGTTAATCAGCGGAGAATTATTGCAGAAGTAGACCGCCTTGGTCTTCCTGACGATAAGTCTATTATCATGCTCCCTGCACGCGCAACATCATGGAAGGGGCATGAAATCCTCATTCAAGCACTAGCGCAGCTCCCGGATAAAGATGCAATTCTCATGCTGCTTGGAATCGAAGATGGACCGCCGGCCTATGCTGAGAAGCTGCGAGCTATGGCAGTGCGGTATGGATTAGGGGGACGCGTTCGTATTGGTGCTGGAAGCCGTGATATGCCAGCAGCGCTCATGTTTGCAGATGTGGTCGCTATGCCGTCTATCAAGCCGGAACCTTTTGGCCGTGTTGCGATTGAGGCGCTTGCTATGGGGCGTCCTGTCGTTGCATTTCGTCATGGAGGGGCTGTTGAGTCTATCGATGAGGGACGGACAGGCTGGCTAGCTGACCCACTTTCGGTTAACTCTCTTGCCGAAGCCCTCCAGACAGCATTGAGCCTTACACCGCGAAAAAGACGCGCGCTTGCCAAAGATGCGCGCCAGCAGATGACTGACCAATTCTCCAAAGACATGATGTGCAAGCGTACGCTTGCTGTTTATAAGTCTCTACTGAAGAAATAATGCCTATTAGATAGAGCAAGGGCTCTAAGATTTGATACGCGTATTAAAATAGTGAATTTAACTCTCTGCTATGGCAGAATTCACATTTAATCATAAACGCCCTAAAAGATAGGGCCCGCTTGCTCTGTGCAGGTGATGAAATGAACAACAGGAATAGATAATGCCGGTTATTGCTCTACCAGATGGATCTCAACGAAGTTATGACGGGGCTGTTACGCCTGCTACTGTTGCAGCTGATATTGGACCGGGGCTTGCCAAAGCAGCCCTTGCAGCTGTTGTTGACGGCCAAGAATGGGACTTAACGCGTCCTATTAAACAGGATGCAACTCTGGCGCTTATCACCTCTCGTGATACTGATACTGCCCTGCAGCTTGTGCGCCATGATTGCGCGCATATCATGGCCGAAGCCGTGCTGGAAATATATCCTGAAACACAAGTAACAATTGGGCCGTCTATTGATAACGGCTTTTACTATGATTTTTTCCGCACAGAAGCTTTCAGCACTGACGATTTAGCCGCGATTGAAAAGCGGATGCATGAGATTGTAGACCGAGATGAAGATATTGTCCGTAGCGTCTGGACGCGTGATGAAGCTATTGCGTTTTATCGTGAAAAGAATGAACCGTTTAAGGTGGAGCTGGTCGAAGCTATTCCAGCAGAAGAAACGGTTAGTTTTTATACCCAAGGCGCGTTTATTGATTTATGCCGTGGCCCGCATCTGGCCTCTACCGGTAAGGCAGGACATGCCTTCAAGCTGACAAAAGTTGCTGGCGCCTATTGGCGCGGCGATTCCAATAACCCAATGCTTCAGCGTATCTATGGTACAGCATGGCTGACGGAAAAAGACCTTGCAGCCTATCTTAATATGATCGAAGAAGCCGAAAAGCGTGACCACCGCAAATTGGGCCGCCAGTTGGATCTCTTCCATCTGCAAGAAGAGGCCGCCGGGTCGGTATTCTGGCATCCAAAAGGCTGGACACTCTATCGTGAGATTGAACAATATATGCGCAGACGGCTCGAAGCGTCTGACTATGTTGAAGTGAAAACACCTCAACTTGTCGATAAGAGCCTTTGGGAAGCCTCAGGCCATTGGGAGAAGTTTGGCGAGAATATTTTTACCTCCGAGACCAATGAAGACAAGATATTGGCATTAAAGCCGATGAATTGTCCGGGCCATGTTCAGATCTATCGTCAAGGGGTTAAATCCTATCGCGATTTGCCTTACAGAATGGCAGAATTTGGGTCCTGTCATAGAAATGAGCCGTCTGGTGCCTTGCATGGTATTATGCGTGTGCGCGCCTTTACCCAAGATGACGCTCATATTTTCTGCACCGAAGACCAGATTAATTCGGAAACTGTGGCGTTCTGTAATCTGCTTCAGGATATTTATGCTGATTTTGGGTTTACCGACGTCAGGGTAAAGTTTTCTGACAGGCCAGAAGTCCGCGCTGGCGATGATGCGACATGGGACAAGGCAGAAGCTGCCCTGATGGAGGCAACTGAAGCTGCGGGGCTGGAAACAATTTTGAACCCGGGCGAGGGCGCGTTCTACGGACCAAAGCTGGAATTCGTGTTGCGTGATGCAATTGGTCGTGACTGGCAGTGTGGTACGCTTCAGATGGATTTTGTTCTGCCTGAGCGTCTGGATGCTGAATATGTGGCAGAAGATGGTGTACGAAAACGCCCCGTTATGCTGCACCGTGCTATTCTTGGCTCTCTTGAGCGGTGGATTGGCATTGTGATTGAACAATATTCAGGCCGGATGCCGCCTTGGTTATCGCCGGTTCAGGTTGTTGTTGCTGCGATTACAGATCAGGCAAATGATTATGCTGAAACAGTCGCTACCGCAGCGGTGGCCGCAGGTTTGCGTGTTCATACCGATATCAGGAATGAGAAGATTGGCTATAAGATTCGCGAGCATTCCACGGCTAAAGTACCCTTTATTCTGGCTGTTGGTGGCCGTGAAGCAGAGGCTGGTACAGTGGCTCTTCGGCGGCTTGGCTCGGACGGTCAGACAATTCTAGACTGTGAGGAGGCGATGCGCCAGCTTGCCTTAGAATCATGCCCGCCTGATCTTAAAACAGGCAATGCTTGAAATAGTGCCAAAAAATCATTATCACATCAAAGTAGGGAGAGAGTTACGAACGCGCATGCCGCGCCACAGTACATCCCTGTTAATTGTCAGTAACCAGAGGAGAGTTACATAGCACGTCCACGTCAGGATACGCCCCCTTCAGTTGATGGGCCACGTATCAATAGCGCCATCCGGACATCATCTGTCCGGTGCATTGATCCCGAAGGAAACCAGATGGGCATTCTTGCCACTGATGAAGCCTTACGGCAAGCCGCAGAATTTGGCATGGATCTGGTAGAGATTCAGCCAAATGCTGAGCCACCAGTCTGTAAAATTCTGGATTATGGGAAATATAAATTTCAGGCGCAGAAACGTGCCTCTGAAGCCCGCAAAAAGCAGAAAATCATTGAGGTTAAGGAAATTAAACTCCGACCCAATATTGATAGTCATGATTATGACGTAAAAATGCGTGCGGTGCGCAAATTTCTTGATGGCGGTGACAAAGTCAAGGTGACGCTCCGGTTTAGAGGCCGTGAGATGGCGCATATTGAACTTGGTGCCAAGCTTCTTGAGAGAGTGCGCGGGGATGTTGATGAATTTGCCAAGGTCGAGGCCATGCCGAAAATGGAAGGTCGTCAGATGATCATGGTGTTAGGACCAAAATAGGGAGTGGCTACGATATGATGTGTCTGTCGTAGCATTTCCTAAAAATTGTTTGATTTTCATCAAGTAGGACTGTATAACGCGGTCTCACTTCGGTGATACGTAAAGTGCCGCGACTGGGCGAGACATAAGGGCATGCCCAGCCGGTTAACGAGAGCGTCGTTATTTTTGTGATAGCGAATAGCTCATTTCTTAAGATGAAAAGAGGTCAAAATGCCCAAAATGAAAACGAAAAGCGGGGCGAAAAAACGTTTTCGTCTGACCGCTTCAGGTAGAGTGCGTGGTTCTGCAGCTTTTTTGAGCCACAACTTGCGCCGTCGGTCCCAGAAAATGAAACGTAAGGCACGCGGGACAATGATCCTGCATGACGCAGATGCACGTATTGTACGTCGCTTCCTGCCATACGCCTAATAGACATCATTTAACCTAGGAGAACCGATATGGCACGGGTTAGCAGAGGCGTTACATCGCACGCACGCCACAATAAAGTTATCAAAGCGGCAAAAGGCTATTATGGCCGTCGTAAAAACACATTTAAAGTCGCAAAGCAGGCGGTCGATAAGGCACGCCAATATGCGTATCGTGACAGACGCGTTCGCAAACGTGAATTCCGCGCATTATGGATCCAACGTATAAATGCTGCTGCACGCCTTCATGGCATGACCTATTCAGGTCTCATGGGTGGTTTGACCAAAGCCGGTATCGAAGTTGACCGGAAAATGCTTGCTGATCTTGCTGTCCATGAGCCAGCAGCGTTCGCAGCAGTAGTTGAGCAGTCACGCGACGCAAGCTAAAGCATTTTTGACGTAAACACCTATCTATCGGCAGGGTAATCTCTGCCGGTTGGGAAGCAGCATTATGAGCGACTTAGACCAGCTGAAATCAGATCTGGTTGCGGCAATCAACGCTGCCACCAGCCTTGATATGCTTGAAGACGTGCGCCTTCACGCCCTTGGCAAAAAAGGTGTTATCTCTGCCCAGCTAAAAACACTTGGTAGCCTCGAGCCAGACCAGCGCAAACAGGTTGGTCAGGACGTAAATACGCTCAAAGAAGATATCACACAGCTTATTGCAGACCGTCACACAGACCTGTCGGCAGCAGCAATGAAGGCAAAGCTATCAGATGAGGCGCTTGATGTTAGCCTGCCGGCGCGTCCCTCATTGGGCGATGGCAGAATGCATCCGCTGTCACGCACTATCGAAGAAATCACAGCGATTTTTGCCGATATGGGGTTTGCCATTGCTGAAGGCCCAGATATCGAAACAGATTTCTACAATTTTACCGCACTCAATATTCCGCCTGAACATCCTGCCCGTCAGGAGCATGATACCTTCTATCTAACACCAGATGAAACAGGTGCGCGTCCTGTATTGCGCACCCACACATCGCCCGTTCAGGTACGTACCATGATGAAGCAGGACCCGCCTGTGCGGATTATTGTGCCGGGCCGGACATATCGTTCAGACCATGATGCGACTCACTCACCCATGTTCCATCAATGTGAAGGTCTTGTTATTGGCGATGGCATTCATATGGGCCATCTCAAAGGCTGTCTGATTGATTTCTGTCGTAGCTTTTTTGGTGTTGATGATTTGCCGGTGCGGTTTCGCCCAAGTTTCTTCCCATTCACAGAACCCTCTGCTGAGGTTGATATCGGCTGTAGCCGTGAAGGTGGCGGCTTGAAAATCGGTGCAGGTGACGACTGGCTCGAAATTTTAGGGTCCGGCATGGTGCATCCAAAAGTATTGGCAAATTGTGGCTATGATCCAGAAAAAGTGCAGGGTTTTGCCTTTGGCATGGGTGTTGAACGGCTGGCGATGTTGAAATACGGTATTCCAGATCTTCGGACATTCTATGACACAGATTTGCGCTGGCTGAAGCATTATGGATTTGTGCCGGTTGATGTACCTGCCTTGCATACCGGTCTTCATGATGGAGCTGCATCATGAAATTTACCCTCGCATGGCTTTGTGACCATCTCGATACCTCACATAATCTTGCCGAAATTTGTGATGCGCTGCCGATGCTTGGGCTTGAAGTTGAAGAGCTTCTTGATCCGGCCGCTGGGCTGGCGCCTTTCCGTGTTGTTGAGATTACATCTGCAGAACAGCATCCCGATGCTGACAGGCTGCGCGTCTGCCAAGTAAATACAGGTGATGAAACAGTTCAGATCGTCTGTGGCGCTCCGAATGCGCGGGCAGGCTTGAAAACAATTATGGCGCCGGTTGGCAGCTTTGTTCCCGGTCCTGAGATTACTATCAAAAAGGGTAATATTCGCGGGCAGGCCTCACATGGCATGCTTTGCTCCCCTGGCGAGCTTAATCTTGCTAATGATAGTGATGGTATTACAGAATTACCGCAGGATGCGCCTGTTGGCGCTGATGTTGCATCGTACGTTAGTGAGGCAGGGTTATATTCTCTGGACCCGGTTATCGATATTGCAATTACACCGAACCGCGGTGATTGTCTTGGTGTTCGCGGGGTTGCGCGCGACCTAGCCGCTGCTGGTTATGGCACCTTAAAACCACTTGATTTGTCTGATGAGGCTGGCAGCTTTGATAGCCCGCTTAGCTGGCAGATTGATAAGACAGCTCACGCTGCCTGTCCGCTGATTTCAGGGCGTATGTTTGAGGGCGTTCAAAATGGTGCATCTCCTGACTGGATGGCGCGGCGGCTCGATGCTGTAGGTCAGCGACCTATTTCGGCACTTGTTGATATCACCAACTATGTGA
>Ga0233444_10006288_pt1 | contig 10644 bp, 9 predicted proteins | sample SI_124_October20_6_FD_182792 | JGI IMG/M metagenome (GOLD analysis project Ga0233444, IMG submission 182792) | Seawater microbial communities from Saanich Inlet, British Columbia, Canada - SI_124_October2016_10_MG | ecosystem: Environmental > Aquatic > Marine > Inlet | place: Canada: British...
TTAACTGAGTCCGAGGTTTGCCCGCCCATTCTGGGCGCATTCGTTTGAGGCGCTAACAGGCTCACCGCCCGGACCGCTTCAAGGTATCACGATGTTGCCAGGTGTCCAACTAGATCCTCCTGGACGGATCTTGCTCGCAAGTTAGAACACAAAGATGCCGCGCAACGTCAAAAGGCAGCCCAAATCGTCGTGAACGACCCACCGGCTTATTAACCCATGGCAGAGAAGGGCGCGCCCAAAAACCAAGGCACGAATTCGCTGATCACTCCGCCGTCAATCCCGCCTGCTCGCCTCGCCGGTAAACCTCGCCACGTAATTGTGACCGTGAGCCTTAATCCGACGCCCAAAACCACAAGCCCCTAACGCCGATAATCACCTAACCGAGCATGACGGTAACCTTGGCTTTGATACAACGCATCCACCAGCGTCTGTCCACGCTCATTGAGTAAGATGCCCGCGCCCATTTGATTCATCACGTAACCAAAGGACAAGCCCAGTTCTGGCTCGGCAAACCCAAGGCTACCGCCAGCACCTGCATGACCAAAGGCCTTTGGCCCAAAAATCATGCTTTCTAATGCGCCGCCGGACCGGTCCAGGTTGTTCATCGTTTTCATGAACCCCGCGCTAAAGTGGGTCGGCATCATTAAAGTTCGATCGATGCCGCCTCTGACCGCGGTTTCAGCCATCACCTGAACTTGGTCAGGGCTCATAAACTGTTTGTCACGCGTCGCGCCCTGTTGGGCAAGCGGCGCGTACATTTTAGCCAAGCCCCGTGCATTGGTCAGTCCGCCGCCGGCACCAAATTCAGCAAGATAGCTTTCGGGCGCGTCCGCTTTGAAACCGCCGGTATTAAAATACGCTTTAGCTGGAATCGATTCTGAGTCTTTGATTAGGTGCTGGGTGAAGGCTGCCGGCGCCATGCCTCGTTGCGGCTTGAACCGCGCCAACTTTGCAACCCGATGATGCTCCGAGCTGGGTAGACCAATCCAAAAGTCCGCGCCCAGCGGCTCAGCAATCCATTGCCTAAAAAATGCCCCCAGGGACTGACCGGAAATTCGCCGAACGAGTTCACCCACCAACCAACCAAAGGTTGTCATTTGGTAACCATGCTCATGGCCAGGCGTCCAGAGTGGCGCCGCTTTCGCAAGGGTCTCGGTCATGAAATCCCAGTCCAAAAAGGCGCCAGGTTTTAAAGGGGTGTTCAGGGCGGGTAAACCGCTGGTATGGTTCAGCAGCATTGCAACCTGGGTGTCACCTTTTCCGGCTTGGTCGTACTCCGGCCAATACCGACTGACGGGGTCGGTAAGGGCAACTCGACCCTGATCAATTAAGAGATGCAAACACAAAGCCGTCGCCGCTTTGGTACAGGAGTGCACAACACACAGGGTGTCCGGCGCCCAAGGCTTTTGACGGCCTTGATCGACAAAGCCCCCGGTAAGATCAACCAAAACCTGATCGCCCTGGACCAGCGCCAAGCTCGCACCCAGTTCTCCACGATCGGTAAAATTTTCAACAAATGCCGCGAGCAGTGCTTCAAACTCGGGCGCACACCAGCCTGAGATCACCCCCGTTGGTAGCTGTATTTGCCGTTCCATACCCGCTTGCCCTATCAACCCGCTTAAAACCAGCATACACGGAAGTCGGGACCCGCTACACTTGCGGCTTTTTAAGGAGGACTGCATTGACCGAGCAATTCGCACAAGGCAAAGGCTTTCTCGGATGGCGGATGGTCGGTGTGGCTTTTTTTGTCGACTTCATCGCGGTGGGGTTCTTTTTTTACTCCTACGGCGTCTTCTTCAAAGCCATCGCGGTTGAATTTGGTGACTCTCGGCTCGGCGTTGCGGTCGGGATTACCTTGACGCAAGGGGTTGGCGCCATCCTCGCCCCGATTCTTGGACGGGCCCTTGATCGCTACCCGCTAAAGTTGATCATGGCCATTGGCGCTCTGTCGATGGGGACCGGCTTTCTCCTGCTGGGGGTGTCCTCAACCGCAATCCAGTTTTATTTGATCCTGAGCGTCTTTGTGGGGTTTGGTGCTGGCGCAATGGGCCAATTGGCCACGTCAAAATTGGTCAGCAACTGGTTTGTCTTAAAACGCGGTATGGCGCTGGGCATTGCCGCAACCGGCATTTCCCTCTCCGGCGTCATCATGCCCAATATTAGCGCCGCACTGATTACCAACTATGGTTGGCGAGAAGGATTCTTGTTCTATGGCGCGGTGACCATCATTTTAGTGGTTCCCTTAGTTCTGAAATTTGTGATCTCAAAGCCTGAAGAAATCGGACAGTTGCCCGACGGGGAAACCGAGATCACTCGTCTTCCCACGCCCAAACCGCCGCTAAAGACCCGTGAATTTTTAACCGATCGGAACTTTTGGATGCTGGTCATGGTGATCGGGCTTTTGTTTTGCATCCAATCCGGCACGCTGATCCACATGGTGCCGCAACTCACAGACCGTGGTTACACCCTTTATAGCGCGTCTTTCGTTGCCTCTTGCACGGCCGGCTTCGGTATTTTGGGTAAGTTAACCTTTGGCAACCTCGTGGATCGCTGGAACGTGCGCCATGCTTTGTGGCTTGGTATTGGCAGCCAAATTTTGGGTCAACTCATTATGCTGTTATTGCCCGGTTACACGCCTTTTTTGATTGGCGCCTGTTTTTTCGGCTTCGGTATGGGTGGGGTGGTCCCGATGCAGGGCGCCGTGGTCGGAGCGGCTTTTGGTCGCGCCTCATTCGGCCGCGTTTTAGGCGCAATGCGCCCCCCCATGGCCGTCATTCACCTGGCTGGCGTGCCCTTTGCGGGCTGGATCTACGACACAACCGGTGACTATACGGTGGCCTTTACCACCTTCATTGTGTTGTATCTGTTCGCTGCAGCCGCCGTCATGGGGATCTCGGTCAATACCAAAGCCAATCGCGTACTTAACTGATTGGATCAACCTTTGATCTTGCAAGCCGAATCCGGCGCCGAATCGTGATTCTCAACCAAACAAACGCAACAAAGGCAGTCACCGAAATACCCACCACACTGCCAATAAAAATTCCCCGGTAGCCGAACAGATAATTACCGATGAGCGCGAGTGGCACTGAGAGAAAAAGCATTTGCAACAATGAAATCATGAGGGGCGGCCCTGGCATGCCAAGCGCATTGAAACTCGACGTACTATTGGCCACAACCCCCATCAAGCCCATGCCCATTGGAATAATTAAAAGGTAAACGCTTGCTGCTTCAATCACCTCGGGATCATCGTTCACCAAGGCAATCAAGCGAGGCCCAAGCCAATACAAACAAGCAAAGGCAAAGAGCCCCCAACTCAAAGCAAAGATATTCGCGACCCGAAGAGCGCGTTGCACGCGTTCAAATAATCCTGCACCCCAATTTTGGCCTACGAACGGTGCAACGCTCATAGACAGCGCCCACATTACCATCGCTAACATGGTTTCAATCCGAGAGGCCACGCTAAATCCCGCAACAACCGCCGCGCCGTGGCCCGCGAGCAGCCGGGTGATGACCGTTAACGAAATCGGTGAGATCAAATTTGCCGCAATCGCCGGCAACCCAACATGCAAAATCGCCCGACTCGAACTGATGAAGCCGCCAAAGCTCCAAACCAACAATCGGTCCTTGGCGACATAATAGCCATACATCACAAAGCTAATACCGCGGGCGATCACAAAGGCGAGTGCTGCCCCGGTCAAGCCCATTCCTTCAAAGCCCTCAAAACCAAAAATTAAGGGCGGACCAATCGCGATTTGAATCACGGCGCCAACCGTCATTAGGTAACTCGGTTTAACCGCGTCGCCTGCCGCGCGCATCAGAGACGAGCCTACCATCGCAATGGCAAAAAACGGCAACCCAATCAACCAGATCGTCATATAACCCCGCGCTAAGGCTTGGGCTTGTCGATCCGCGCCCAGCAATTCGAAAATTGGCGTCAAAAAAACAAAAACCAAGCCAGCAACCAGCGCTACAAACAGCAGCACGAGCACAAAACTATGGGTAATCAGTCGTCGCGCACGATCCCAATCGGCGGCGCCAATACTTCTTGCGACCACTGATGAGGCGCCAATACCCAGCCCCATGGTCATGCCTTGCAACGTCATGACCAGCGGAAACGTAAACCCTAATGCCGCAAGTTCCAAGGTGCCCACGCGACCAATATAGAGCGACTCCATAAGGTTTGCGCCCATCACCGCCACGAAGCCGAACAGCATAAAACCCGTTAACCGGACGAGATGCTCGGAAACCTCGCCCTCGGTCATTGCTCGAGCGGTGCTTGGCGGCGTCTTGGGCGCCTTACTCCCTGTTGCTAGCTTGTTAATTTAAGGATCCTTTTACCGCGCAGGCCATACGGCCAGCATGCGGACTGTTGGGGTCGAAAAAAAGTTGCGCAAGACCAATCCCGGACGCTTCCGCCAAGGCACGGAGCCTATAGAGGCGACCGTCCTCTTTAACAATCGCGGGATCTCGCACTTGGCCTTGTCGGCCGTAGGCGAGGCTACGGAGCCAGAGCAAACTCACAGCGCCAATGCTCGCGCCAACACCTTCGCCTCAAGATTGCCGCCAGACGCAACAATGCCAATCTGGTCATCTTCAACATGAGCATCACGCTCTAAAAAGGCAGCAGCCAGGCTCGCCGCACCAGCGCCTTCTACCTCGTTATGGGTGTGTTTGGCCAGCGCTTGGATGGCGCCCAGAATGGCCGTCTCATCGACCGCCAGGATCCTGCTGACGCCTTTTTTTATCATGGCTAACGCCTGCGGATTCGCTAATCGAACCGCTAGTCCATCGGCGATGGAGTCTGCCGGCTCAGTCAAAATAGGCTCACCCGCATCCAGAGATCTCGGGTAGGTCTGAAAGGCATCGGCTACCACCCCGATAACGTCGACGGAATGGCCCAGCGCGGCCTTGGCAAACAGCACGCCGCAAATCCCGGAGCCCAGGCCGATCGGGACATAGATTTTCGTTAAAGCCGGCACCTTAGTTAAAAATTCATAAGCATAGGTTGCAACCCCCAGCACCAAATCCTTATGAAAAGAGGGCACTAAGTGAAGCCCCTCGGCTTCGGCGTAAACGCGCGCGTAGGCAACGCTTTCATCAAAGTCTTCACCGTACTCGATGAGCCGTGCACCCAGCGCGATCATCGCTCGGTTCTTGTCTGGATTATTGCCTTTTGGCACAACTATGACCGCCTTTAAACCCTGTCTTGACGCGGCAAAAGCAATGCTTTGCCCATGATTGCCCCGCGTCGCGGCACACAATCCCGTAACGATCTGGGTCTTTAGCAAGCGATCAACGTACACGAGCCCACCTCGGACTTTAAAAGCCCCCGTTGGCAAGTGGTTCTCGTGTTTAACCCAAAGCTTTGCGCCCAAAGCGTCATTCAAACCTGGCCATGCTATGACAGGCGTTGGCGGCAGCACCTCGTAGATCAATTGCGCCGCTTCGTTGAGTTGATTAAGCTTGCTATGATTCAATTAATGCGACATCCCTAGCTAACCGGGCTATACGTAAAATCCAAAGTTTGCCGAACGATTATCGGCCGCTGGAACGGGTCTCCGAAAAACAAGTCGGTCCCTCTTGCCGTTGCTGACTCATCCTGGATGGATCAAAAAATCAAACCATCACCACAGTCTAACACTCAGAAGATAAACCCAATGATCCTTGAAAACAATCAAGCCCTTGTACGCTTTTTTTTCCTGCTCATCCTTTTCACCCTAGCACCGGTTAGTGCGAGCACACTCAGTTCATTCTCGGTGCCGAATTCAGACTTTACAGCGCTCTCAAACCGCATCAACGCCATAGCGCCCTCGCGCCGAACGTTAGACCAAACCTTTCAGTTGGCGGTCGCAAGCTGGCGGTTGGGTCAGTTGAAGACAGCTCAAACCCTAACCGATCAGTTGATTAAAGCCGACTTTGAGCTCGGTGACAGCCTGTATTTAAAGGGTTTGATTCACCTCACCGAAGTGCAGCAGGTGAACGTCTTTAAAAAAATAGGGACTGCCAAAAAAGCACTCAAAGCTTGGGAGCAAGCGATTGAAGCAGACCCAAATCATATCTTGGCGTTATTCGCCGTGACCGCTTTTTATATTAATGCCCCCAGTTTTGCGGGTGGGGACCTGGACGCGGCCGCAGCCCGCTTGCCGCAGATTTTGGCGCTGGATCCTCAATACCATCAATTGGCCGCCGGACTCATCGCGGAAAAGCAGGACCAACCAGAACGCGCTGAGCAACTGCTTCGCGAGGCCCGCACTGATGGTCCGGATCAGGTCATTATGTTGTTTCAGCTAGGACAGTTTTATTATCGAGGGGATGACTACAACCGCGCAGTACAGACATTTGAAAGGCTCCAAGACTATCCGCTGCGTTGGCACCATCCAGTCCCATCGATGATCCATCTGATGCGCGGGATGGCGTTAAAAAAGCAAGGGGACTTGCAAGCAAGCCGAGCAATGCTTGAAACCGTGCGCGAGGGTGCCCAAAACCCCAGCTTGAAGGCCTGGGCAGAAAAAGAGCTTGCTGGGTTCTAACCGTTTGCTTTAGCTGGTTTTTACGGCATGGATCGGGGGTAACACGCATCCGTTTACCGCGTCATGCGAACTCGCGTTTGGCTTAATCCGTTGCAATCGTCGTGAGCGCAGAAAAATCTAAATCATAGACGTTCCAGGGGTTGGCTCTAACGCGCTCATCCAGCATGACCGCATCGTCTCCGACCAAGATACGCCATTGATTCGCGCGCACTCCCGCTAAAATAACAGCTGCTGCGTCGCTTGCCGACATGGGCGCGTTGTCACGAAAGTCTGTGCCACGTTTATGCATCGCCTCACGCAATTGATCGTCGCTCAAGTTCATCATCACCTCAGTCATCGGCCCAGGCTGCTTCATCAACCGCTCTCGCACTAAAAGCACTTCGTCCGCGCTCATGTCTAAGGGCGGCGTGTGACCCAATATTTTTCCGGAATTAATCGCAATGGAGGTACCGATATGGCCGGGCATTACCACAGACACCTGAATATGCGGCGCATTCAGACGCAGATCGTTAATCAAGGCTTCGGAAAAGCCCTTTACAGCAAACTTGGCTGCGGCATAAGCAGTATGCGGCACGGTCGGGCCAAGCGATGCCCAAAAGCCGTTAATGCTACTCGTGTTCACAATATGGCCTTCGTCACTCTTAAGCAGCATCGGTAAAAAAGCGCGACAACCGTAGTAGACGCCATACCAACATACCGCAAAAGTTTTTTCCCACTCATCGCGATCACCAGCAACAAAGCCGCCACCACCGCCAATGCCCGCATTGTTAAACAACAAATGAATCGACTCGCCGTGGATGCTGGCAACCTCCTGCTGAAACCGCAGGAGATCGGCCTCAATCGACACGTCACAGAGATGGGTTGAGACTCTAACGTCACTCAGCGCGTTGCAAAGCGATTTGGTTTCTTGCATCGCATCCTCTGAGACATCACACAACGCGATATGGCAATTCGCTGCGGCTAAAGCCTCGCAGAGCGCCCGGCCCATACCGGTCCCACCCCCTGTGACGACCGCAATTTTTCCAGAAAAATCGTCCATAACCACTCCTTTTTACGCCTCGCCTGCGTCCTGATTGAGATAATGATTTGGCTTAAAGTGAAGCAGCGCCGCTAAGCCAATAAAAGGCGTTGCGGCGATTAACCCTTGCACGATACCTGCCCCACGGCTGTCGAGCATCGCCCAAAGCAGCATGCTCAAAGCAACTTGCAAAACATAAAGGCTAATCCAAGGCCGTAACCAGGCTTTTTGATGGAGGAGGCCATACGCACCTAAGGCATAGATTAACCAGTGCACAACACCCCCGAGCTTTGCAGACCACCCTGTGAACATCAGCCCAAACCAAACTTCTTGGTCTTGGGCAAGCGGCTTGAAGAAAAGATCAAATGGCAGGTACACGATGGTCATGTAAAGACAGAACGCGAGGAGGGCATTCGCCCACCAAGCGCGTTGTTTTATGTTTTTGATAAACCCACTGATCATCGCCATGGCTGGCCTGCCTTGCTGTCTTGTTGCGTCCTTGCGACTCTATCATGTCGAGGCGTCGGCGCAACAAGCTCAGTTTGCTGAGTCCAGCAATGGCCAAAGTGGCTTAACGCTCGATAAAGCTCTTGAGCTGTTCTGATCGAGCCGGGTGGCGCAGCTTTCTGAGCGCTTTTGCTTCGATTTGACGAATGCGTTCTCGTGTTACCGAGAACTGCCGGCCGACTTCTTCAAGTGTGTGGTCGGTATTCATATCAATTCCAAAGCGCATACGCAGAACCTTCGCTTCGCGTTCCGTGAGCGCCGTTAACACATCATTCGTGGTTTCTCGAAGCCCTTCCTCTGCAGCATGATCAAGTGGCGACTCAACCGAGGTATCACTCACCAGATTCCATATCGTTGAATCATCGTCATCGCCCACTGGCGTTTCTAAAGAAATGGGCTGCTTGGCCACATCTAACGCTTTGATCACTTTATCTTGGGGCAATTCCATCTTAATGCTGAGTTCTTCAATCGTCGCTGGACGACCTAACTCCTGCAGCAGTTGACGGCTCAAACGATTAATCTTGTTAACCGTTTCCATCATGTGAACAGGCACCCGAATGGTGCGCGCCAAATCGGAAATGCTTCGTGTGATGGCTTGACGGATCCACCAGGTTGCATAGGTTGAAAACTTGAAGCCGCGGCGATATTCAAACTTATCAACCGCTTTCATGAGCCCGATGTTACCTTCTTGAATCAGATCCAAAAAGTGCAAGCCGCGGTTGGTATATTTCTTGGCGATGGAGATTACGAGCCGCAGATTCGCCTCGATCATATCTTTCTTGGCAAAGCGCATAACATTGATCGCGGACTGGAGTGCTTTATTCGTTTCTTTAATCTCTGGGACACTCAACCCGCGCTCGTCGGCAACCCGCCGCATCGTCTTGACGGCATGACGCAGAGAAACTCGATTCGCTTTGATCTTATTAGCCCAGGATTCGCCAGATTTCTCAAGGCTATCAACAAAGGCGACATCAGTCTGACACACACCGTAACGCTCGAGGAATACCGCTGTTGGGATGCCACACTTTGACACGCACAACTGACGAATGGTTTTCTCTTGCTCACGGATCAAGGCCATGTCGGATTGAACCATCGCAACAATCGGGTCCATCATGGCAGGGACCAACTTCAGCAACGAAAAAACATCTTGAAGCTTTGACAGGCCTGCTTGGTACTTCGGTGATCCCCGCTCGTGTTTGGCTGCCAATCGTCCAAGCGCCTTATGAGTTTTCGCAAGCGCCGCGAAGCGCGCAGAAACCATTTCCGGATCTGGGCCGTTATGCGTTTCTGTTTCACTCTCTTCGAATTGCCCGCTTGATTTTGCTTCAGCAATAAGAGAGGTATCTGGAATTTCGGTTTCAGGATCTAAAAAGCCTGCAATGATCGACGACACGTCCAGAATGACGTTGGGATCTTCTTGATTAGCCAACAGTCTATCGTAGGCCGCTAAGATGTGCTCAACCGGGCCAGGGTAGGACGCGAGCACGCGCATCGCTTCGCGGATACCATCCTCGATTCGTTTAGCAATCACAATTTCGCCTTCGCGCGTCAGCAGGGGTACGGTCCCCATTTCCCGCATGTACATCCGGACGGGATCCATGGTCTTTCCCGCAGCATCGCTAATGTTCAGCAGCGATTCTTCTGAAAGCGTTTCTTCTGATTCGGATTTCAGATCGGCAAGATCCTTCGGCGCCACTTCGCAAATAACGACGTTCAAATCGGCGAACGCTTGGCAGATGTTGTCGAATTCTTCCGAGCCTAATATTCTGTCAGGCAACGATTCGGTTAAGGTGTCGAACGTTAGATAACCTTGCTCTCGGCCTTTTTCGATCAGCGATTTTAGAACAGACTCAAGGTTTTCGACCTCATCATCCGCCTCGGTTGCTAACACAATTCTGCTGGTCAGAATTTCCAGCGCATCCATATCATCAGCGGAACTATTCTCAATTGCGTCGCTTTCGATTATCGAATCGAAGTCACCTTCAGTCGTGTTATTTGCCATGTAACGCGTTCTCCATGATTGAAATTATTCTGGCGGCTCGATTGGGGCCGCATCGATTTCTATTTAGGCTCTTTATTCAAACTCTTTAATTGATGCTCACTATCCGTGTTATCGGTTTACCTGTGCTGTCTTGACCAGCACCTTTTTGAATCGAAACCAGTTTGAGCACACGCTTTCTCAACAAACGCAGATCAATGAGCATCAGATACACTGAAACAGTGTCCCGCGGGCCATTTTTCACCCACTACCAATCTATTTCCGTCGCTTTAACCCAAGCCTTACCCGGTTATAGCCGAACTCGGCTATCCGCCAATACCCCAACGCTACGTCCGAGTCGTTCATAGCAACACCCGCAAGGCACATCTTATCGATGTATCCTCTAACCAACCGGTCCACTTTCCAACGTATGTTCTTTTCAACGTTTGTTCTTATCAACGTATGTTTTTACAGATGTATCAGCAGGGCGCTGATGAGACTGAACCGATGCGCTAGGGGGTCGGATGGTTGGAAAAAACCAGATGCCCGCACCACTGCCGTAAGACCCAATCAACTGATTCCCAACGCTTGAAACTGGATTATGCCATCGA
>Ga0233444_10006292_pt1 | contig 10640 bp, 11 predicted proteins | sample SI_124_October20_6_FD_182792 | JGI IMG/M metagenome (GOLD analysis project Ga0233444, IMG submission 182792) | Seawater microbial communities from Saanich Inlet, British Columbia, Canada - SI_124_October2016_10_MG | ecosystem: Environmental > Aquatic > Marine > Inlet | place: Canada: British...
AGGAAGATGATGAACCCGTAGAAGTCGACAATACTATTGTTGTTATGGCATTTGAAAACCTCGCATTGGCTATTGCTGGTTCAGGTATGACTGCCTCTGAAGCATTTATGGACATGGATACCAGTGATGATAACCTAATTGATGCTCCTGAATTACAAAAAGGAATCGAAAAGATTGGCGGTGAATCACTCAAACCATCAGAAGTTACTGCTATACTCAACTACCTAGACAGTAATGAAAACAACCGTGTAGACTCTGGCGAACTAATCAAAGCATTGGATGACTTAAAGATTGGAATCAAACCTGGTAAAATGCCTAGATCAAAGAGAGTCAAAGAATTCCCTTCCCCAACCCAGAAGTTCTTGATGGGGAAGACCGCCAATGACATCTTCTATCCAGTGGCCTACTTCTTGATGATTACAATTATCGGCCTGTTTGTAGCTAATGGATTTGCCATACCAGGTGCCTCCGGAGAAGGTGGTAATGTTCTCTACGAAGGCGAGGGTGAAAACTGGAACCATTGTGGAACTGATATTGGTGACACCCTGGGTGAGACTTGTTCAGGATTCGTAAACGATGGCCAGATATATCCTTGTGATGTTGCAGTTGATCCAAATGAATGTAGGAATTCAATAACCTTGTTTTCAGGTGAATCAGGGGATAATGGTGCGCTAAATTCAATGCCTAAAGGCTTCTATATGGACGGTATAATCTTCATAATTTTGGGAATTATTGGATTAGGAGCTACTGCGTATTTACACATGTCTTACGCACCAGCATTACGCAAGAGAGCAAAAGGTGACGATGGTGACTCCGAAGCAGATTCAGCAGATGATGATGAGGAACTTGAAGACGATGATGATGACGATGATGATGCATTGCAATCACCGAAAGACCTAGTGATTGAAGACACACATAGTGACAATTCAGAAGATGACGACGACGATTCTGATGAAGATGATGACGACGATTCTGATGAAGATGACGACGATGATTCTGATGAAGATGATGACGAGGATGGCGATGACGATATCGATGTCGGGGACTGGGTTGGAATTGAGATCGATGGAGAGGAGTTCTTTGGTGAAATCATTGAATTCGATGATGATGAAGGCACTGTTACTATTGAAACCGAAGACGGAGATGAAGTAACGGGCGACCAAGACGAGATGTTCTTAGTAGACGACGATGAGTGATTTTATGTCCGACAGACTAGATGTTCTAGTTGGAAAAGAGTCATGCCCGGTATGCGGAACTATTTCGCAAAAAGGAACCGCTAGATGTCCAGAGTGTGGGACATTCCATTCCGGTATTCACTTGGAAGAAAGAGCAGCACCCACTCCTGAAGAGCGCGCCAGCTCAAGAGAAGTTGACCCTACTGATTACTCAATGAATCCTAAATTAGCAATTGCTGACGAAGATTTTGAAGGTGATGAAAGTAACGTTAAAAACTGGAAAGGTGGTTCAACAGATTTTTCATTCATTGATGATAAACCGCTAGTAAAGGAATCCACGCCAATCCCAGAATCTGAAGAAATCGAATCTGATTGATTCAACGGTTATTGCTTTTCAATAAGCGAATAGATAGAACTCACTATTTGTAGTTGCAAGGTGGGCTCGGCCAGAATTGAACTGGCGATCTTTGCCATGTCAAGGCAACGTCATAACCCCTAGACCACGAGCCCTTGCAACTTGGCCACTGTGATTCGGTATATATCCGAATCGGTGCCAGCTTTATGATACAATTTTCGAAATTTTGCCTGTGCATCCCTTTTGAGAGCAGAAACCAGCGCACCTGGTGCGACCATTACTCATTACGATCATCTTACCATCTTTGATAGGACCATACGTTTTGCACTTCAAACAGAATCCGCTAACTTCAGACATATGAACAAACAACCCTGTGTAATCATAGTAATGAATCCTATGATTGGAAATTGCAACATTATGCAATTTTACCGTAAAACCCCCCCCTTCAAGGGTGTAAATTCACAAAGTTTGCAATAATCATGCTCCAAAAGGCCCACTGCGCCTTAGTCCGTACTGTGGACTAATTGTCAGCGTCGCATAATGTATGTTATGCGACAGTCAGGGGGTCTCCAAATTGAGATGTTTAGGATCTAATGCGAAAATTCCAACCAATGGAGGCCCGCCTAGTAGCGATTCAATTCCTCCATCCCTAGAATCCAATTCATCAGCTATCCTTTTTGCAGACTTATGCCATGACTCTTCGTCTTCATAAATTGCCTGAAGCAAAAACATAGGTTGGTTATCCATGGAGCGTGATACCCAAGCGCGAATGCATCCTTCAGTTCTCCTCCGCATCTCCTGTCTGGCCTCAAGCATCCGCTCTAGCCTGGCATCAACTCCACGTCGTGCGGAACAAACTACTGTTTCCATCCAATAACTCCTTTTTGATTTCATAATAATCGCCTCTAGAATGATAATTAGTGATAAATCATTTTGCCATTGATCATCGTTGAGAAAAAGGGGGAATGTCCCGGTTGTAAACACCAAGCTTCCCACCAAGGACTGTTTACAATATTCAAATTCGCAATGGCGCCTTCACAGATTTGACCATGGAGTAATCCTGATGGATGCGGAGTAGTCTGCGCTGAATTACGAGTACATGCTGCTAGAGAAGCGATTGGTGAGATATCATTACGCTGTACCAATACTGAACCTAAGAATGGTAGACTTAACGTTCTACAGTTTGGATTGAAGTCAGAAGCGAATGACCATGCCCAATTATTTTCTAAGCATTCATTGAATGGCGGATAATCTTCACCCATTGCATAAGGCGTACCAGGTAGGAATCCAGTATTAACTCCAGCCTTATTCATAGAATCTCGTGATTCTGAATTTGTGTAATGAGCATGGTCCGCCGTAGTTACAGAAAGTTCTGCAGCTAAATCTCCTCCACCGCCATCGACAAATTCATCGATGTGTATTCTAAGATCTAATCCTCCTGCGCGACTGGCTTTCAGAATATCTTCGCTCTGCTCGACACTAAACCAACCAGGTTCGCAGAAAACATCTGCACTACGTGCCATTCCCTGATCCAAAACTGCAGGTAATTGTTCAGATAAAATATCCTCGACATAGCCATCGATGCTGGAACCAGGAGGTGCTGCATGTGCTCCGAGCCAGGTCAGATCTAATGTGGGCAAGTTTTCGATGCTTCCTAACTCGTTAGCAATTGAAAGTAAACGAAGTTCGGATTCGGTATCTAAACCGTATCCAGATTTCGCCTCCATGTGTGTGGTTCCATTACGAAGTGCTTCCTTCATTCTTGCAATACCAATTTGCTTTAATTCATCTGCGGAAGAGTCCCTAGTTGGCAAGACAGTAGCGCCAATTCCACCACCTTTTGATGCAATTTCACGATAGGATAGGCCTCTTTGTTTCCATGAAACTTCTCTACTACGATCGCCGCTCCACAATAAGTGAGTATGTGAATCTACCAAACCAGGGACAATCGCTTTGCCACCTAAATCTATTATTTCAGCATTTGAAAACTCATCCGCTAATTCTTTGGAAGGAGCAATTTTCAGGATGATTCCATTCTCGACTAAGATTGCGAGACCTGCATCCCAAACATGAGCGCCTTCAACGTCAATTTCACCAGTTATTGGGCCAACGCCTGAGAGGTGTGCGATGGGTCCAGCATTGGTCAAGAGTCGCTGCATGTAATACGGGGAGTGTATAACCGTTAGATAGTATATCCGACTAGGATTTCCATGCGAGACAAGTGGGTGCTGGGTATAGAATCCACAGCCCACACGTTTTCTTTCGGGCTCGTTGATGGAGATGGAAAGCCGAAGCCGTCCGCCTCAGACACGCTTCGTCCGACTGAAGGGGGTATTCATCCTCGAGAGGCAGCAGACCACCATGTTGAGTATTCAACTCCGTTATTTTCTAAACTACTAACGGATAATAAACTTCAACCAAATGACATTGGAGCCGTCGCCTATTCCCAAGGCCCGGGCATGGGCGCCTGTCTTAGAACAGGTGCAGCGGCTGCGCGTAGTATTTCTGAACACCTAGGTGTACCACTGATTGGAGTAAACCATTGCGTTGCTCATATTGAAATCGGTAGAGAACAATGTGGATGTAGCGACCCAATTCTGCTCTATGTTAGTGGCGGGAATACTCAAGTTATTGCTCGACTAGACGGTCGATACAGAGTACTCGGTGAAACATTAGACATCGGGATAGGAAATATGCTTGATAAATTTGCAAGAAAGCATGGAATACCTTTTCCAGGGGGGCCGGTGATTGAGAAGAAGTCTTTGGAATGGATATCCAAAAACCCTAATCCCTCGTTGGAAGGATTAGAGTTACCATACGCTGTACATGGCATGGATTTAGCTTTCTCTGGCTTGATGAGTGCTGCCAACAAATTAGTTAGCGAAGGTGTTCCTTTCGAAGCAGTATGTTGGAGTCTGCAAGAGCATGCATTTGCCGCCAGTGTTGAAGTTGCAGAACGTGCATTGGCGCACACAGGCAAATCCGAAATACTGCTCGGAGGAGGAGTTGCATGTAACGAAAGGCTGCGTGAAATGTCATCGATTATGTGCAAAGAAAGAGGAGCCAGTAGTCACTGCCCACCAAAGATGTACTGCATCGACAATGGCACTATGATTGCAAGACTTGGGTGGCTTGAAATTAACAATGGAAGGACCACATTACCATCACATTCCGGAATAGATCAGGAAATGAGGACTGATCAAACTCCCATTTCGTGGCCTTGAGCGGATGCCAAGGGTTATGAGAGGCCGAATAGCCGCAACAATATGAACGGGCGACGGCGCAAGGATGAGCCATTCAATCCATTTGCACCAAATGCTAGCCAAAAGGCTCGTGACAGGAAGGAAAAAGTGCAGCGTCAACCTACTAGGCAACGCACACCTGAACCCGTTAAGCCAACTAATGATTTGGCGAATAAACAAAAGGCTGCAATGGAAGCTATGCGTAAGCGTAGAGAGTTGGATAGTCAAAAAACTTCTACTAACAAACCACAAGAGAAGACGACTACACCTACGCACAAGCCATCCCCTCAACCAAAACCTGCTCCTAAAACCTCGATCAAGAAGCCTGAAAACCGTGAAGATAGGTTAGCGGCATTAAGAGCAAAATCAGCCGCAACTGCACAGTTTGCTAAAGACGCAAAAGATGCAAGGAAATTAGAAGAAAGTCCAGTGGCTGAAGTTGAAGTCATAACCGCAGAAGTTACTGCAGTAGCCCCAGAAATTGTAGTTGAACAAGCAGCGCCGGCACCAGCAAAGGCCGTTGAACGCAGGAACCCAGCTAACGTATACAAAACCATAAAAACGGAGAAGAAAAAGGCCGACCGAAGGCCGAAACGCCGTCGACCAGGTGACAAGAAAGGTGGAGGAAGACAGCCTCAATCTCGAAAACTTGACCGTAGAAAGTATTTGGAATACAAGTATGCTGCAAAAGATCTACTCGATGTTGATGAAGTCAGTGAAGAACACCGTTCAAATATACTCGGGCAAATATGGGCCAAGGGTGAAAGAATCGGGGTTGCAGATGCACTTGAGTTCATCAGCCAAAAAGAAGCAGAATTAATCATTCCTGAAAGAATAGCTGATGAATTCAGAAAGATGGTGAAAAAATACACAACTAAGAGATGATACTATGTCGGAAATAGCAGATAACAAAGTAGCAACAGTACACTATACAGGGACTCTTCCAGATTCAGGAGAAGTATTCGATTCTAGTGAAGGGAGAGACCCTTTGACATTCCTAGTGGGTCACAAAAATATGATTCCTGGGTTCGAAAGAGAACTTATGGGCGCAAAGGTTGGAGACAAAGTGGAATTCACTCTATCTTCTGAAGAAGCATACGGCGAACATAACCCGGATGCAATACAGCAAGTTCCTTCAGACATGTTTGGAGAGATCACACCTGAAGTGGGCATGACTCTAATGAGCGACATGGGACCATTTAGAGTAACTGAAGTCGGCGACGACTCCGTTACGGTTGACTTCAATCATGCACTTGCTGGACAATCACTTACATTCAATGTTGAAGTTGTGGAAATCAGAGAGGCATCCGAAGAAGAAATTACTCACGGACACGCTCATGGCCCTGGCGGCCACCATCACTGAGGTTCTTACAATGGGGAGCCAGCGTAGAGAAGACTGGCGGACACTTGGTGGAATCGAGGTCCCCAAGATTGCAGGTCCTGATGTTGCAGGAAATCCCCCTTACACCAGAGGAATTCACGATACAATGTATCGTTCTAGGTTGTGGACGATGAGGCAGTACGCAGGATTTAGTAGTGCTGAAGAAACTAATGAAAGATTCAAATTATTGCTAGACCGGGGTCAAAAAGGACTCTCGGTAGCATTCGATTTACCAACACAATTGGGTCTCGATGCAGATGATGAAATGAGTGAAGGTGAAGTTGGTAAAGTTGGAGTGTCTATTTCTTGCCTAGATGACATGCGACTATTATTCGATGGAATCCCACTAGACAAAGTTTCAACTTCAATGACGATTAATGCTCCTGCGATGGTGTTACTCGCCATGTATGTCGCAGTGGCGGAGGAAAACGGAGTTAGTCAATCCCAAGTTCGCGGAACAATTCAAAATGATATTTTGAAGGAATATATTGCACGTGGAACTCACATATTCCCCCCTGGGCCATCCATGAGACTCATCACAGACATATTCGAACACTGTGCAAGCGAAATACCGTCATGGAATACAATCTCAATATCAGGTTACCATATCAGAGAAGCTGGGTCTACTGCGGTTCAAGAGGTTGCATTCACGATCGCAAATGCACTTGCATATGTAGAAGCTGCAATTGAAACTGGATTAGACATAGACACATTCGGCCCAAGACTGTCCTTCTTTTTCAATTGCCATAATGACTTCTTCGAAGAAGCAAGTAAATTCAGGGCTGCTCGAAAGTTATGGCATGACCTGATTACTGAAAGGTACTCGCCGAAGAACCCAAAGAGTGCCATGTTACGTTTCCACACACAGGTTGCTGGAGTTTCCTTAACTGCACAGCAACCACTCAACAACATTGCCAGAGTAACCATTCAGGCCCTTGCAGCCGTATGCGGTGGAACTCAAAGTCTGCACACCAATTCATATGATGAAGCACTAGGATTGCCTACAGAAGAAAGCGCAACTGTAGCATTACGTACTCAGCAAATAATAGCAGAGGAAAGTGGAGCAGCAAGTGTTGTAGATCCTCTCGGTGGTTCGCATCTAGTTGAGATGTTGACTACTGAGATATATGAACAATCCAAGTCTAAAATTTTAGAAATCGAGGAGATGGGGGGCGCATTAAAGGCAATAGAGGCCGGTTTCCAACAAAGAGAAATTCATGAATCAGCATGGCTACATCTCACACAAGTTGAATCTGGAGACAGAAAAATTGTCGGAGTAAACCACGGGGTTTTGGAAGACAGTGAGATGCCGCCTGTTCTAAAGCCCGACCCTAACTTGGGGCTGATGCAGAAAGAAAAGCTCTCGGAACTCAGAAAGTCTAGAAATAGTGATGACATTGAACAATCACTACAATCGATACGAGATGGTGCAGCCACCGATGTTAATTTATTCCCACTTGTAATTGAAGCATTGAAGCATGATTGCACATTAGGTGAAATTATTTCAGCAATGAAGGATGAATTTGGCACATGGATGGCGCCAAGTGGTTTCTAGGTGATTTGATGAAGATATATCTAGACCATATTGGAATTGCGTGCAATGAATTGGATGAGAGTTCAAACTTTTGGAAACTTTTGGGGCTAATTCAAGGCGAAGATGAATTGGTTGAAGATCAGGGAGTTACAACAAGATTTTTTTCTACCAGTGATGATGATCCTAGCGCTCCTAAAATTGAATTATTGGAGCCTACTTCTGAAGACACGCCCATTGGTAAATTTCTTTCAAAGCGCGGACCGGGAGTGCAGCAAGTATGTTTCAGGGTTGAAAACCTGGAGAGCATGATTGCAATATTACTCGCCAATAACATTCAGATGATTGACACAATACCTCGCAAAGGTGCTCACGGAGCCATGATTGCTTTTGTACACCCAAAAAGCACAGGCGGGGTACTTGTGGAGTTGGCAGAAAAATAAGACTCTAACAAAGAATCAAAAGTACAAATGAGGAATGATATCTATGCGCACATGTCTTGACAGGCTCATCGCCCAAGCTCATATCGATGGACCTAGGGTTCGAAACGAATCTGAATTTGTTTCAGCAAGACTCGAGTTATGTCGCATTAACAAGATAATCAGCAATGATGCTTTTTTGGACGCTGGCGCAATACAAGGCGCATTGGAAATGATTGCTACTCACATAGAAATGGGCATTTCTCAAAGAGAAGTACATGAATTGATTTTACAACAAATCAATCGGGCTCAGAGAATCGAAGAGAAGCATCCTGGCCTTGACAGGGCAATTGAAGCAGGTAGATGAGTGGGTAATATGAGCGAATCCCTTCTTACATTATCTGGTGTGGCGAAGAGTTTTGATGAAGTCGATGCATTAACTCATATTGATCTGAAAATCAATGCAGGACAGGTCATAGGATTAGTTGGCGGTAATGGGGCAGGTAAGACAACATTGCTCAGACTAATGGCTGGTGTGATGGAACCGACAAATGGAACTATACTTTTCGAGGGTGAAAGAGTTTCATCAATGCGCTCAAAGTTAGGGGTTGTACCAGAATCAACAGGACTTTATTCAAGATTAACTGCTTGGGAAAATATTCGATATCATTCACGAATGTATGGTGTGCCGGATGATGTAGCATGGAATCGTGTATCTCATTTTGCAGACCGGCTAGATTTGTCTGATTCATTATCAAGGCACACGAAAGGATTCAGTCGAGGAATGCGCCAAAAGACGGCTTTACTGCGAGCATTGGCACATGGACCAGACATATTGCTATTGGATGAACCAACGGCTGGACTAGACGTAACTAGCGCACGAACAGTAAGATCGCTAGTTGGTAAGTTGCGTGACGAAGGAGGTACAGTGATTTACAGTACTCACCATCTTGCAGAAGCACAGCAAGTTTGTGACAGAATTGTTATCGTTCACAACGGTACAATTCGAGCAGATGGTTCGCCCACACAATTGCTAGAACAAACGGGAAAAACTACTCTTGAAGATGCATATGTCGCACTAACATCTGATAAAGCAAGATCGAGAAAGGAAGACGATAGCAAGGAAGGAAAGATTGCAAAATGGTGGCGTAAATTCCTAACTGGCAGAACACCCGAATCTAAAGAGGTGAATGAAGATGAGTAACTCTTGGAGATTCGTATCTACAATCGCCAAAAAGGAAATCATTGAATTCGTCAGAGATTGGCGTACTTTACTAGCACTGATTGTAATTCCGCTACTGATATTCCCTGCTTTATTCATAGCACTCCCCTTACTATTACAATCAGAAGCCGCTGAATTGGATGCTCTAGACTTAGATGTGGTTTGGCAAGGAGAAATAAATGATGAACTGCAACTTGGACTAAACGGTTCTAGTCTAGTATTCACTTACGAAGAGATGCCTGAGGGCATCAATAATTTATCCGATATCGGTGAAGATGACGAGCGATTAAGGAACCAAGAAGTCAACGCAATATTCAGACTAGCAGTAGAAGATAATGGTTCTTCTTGGAAATTTTCTATACTATATTTGTCAACAAGTGAAGCCTCAAATGAGGCGCGAAATCGGATACTCAATGCGATATCGATATGGGAAAGTGGTGTCGTGAATGGTACAATAGTAGAAGCAGGACTTGACCCTGAGAAAACATTGGACCCAGTGACATGGGATGGTGACATCGGTGAAACTGACGCTGCCACAAAGGGAGAACAAGCAGGCTTAGTCTTGTCTTTATTCATACCAATGGTTATCGCAATATGGACTGCATCAAGTGCAATACAGCCGGCTATTGATATGACGGCTGGTGAAAGAGAACGTGGAACTCTGGAAGCGTTGCTATGCTTACCATGTACTCGAATGCAACTATTGGCAGGGAAATGGTTAGCCGTTGCAACAATTACTAGCACAGGTGTTGCGTTGCAAATTGGTGGGTTGTTATTTGCAATTTCATATCTGGCAACATCATCCGTAATCGGAGTCCCATCCATTTCTATTGCTAGTGCCATTCTACTACTGGGAGCTGTTGTGATATTTGCGATAATGGTGGTAGCGTTCGAATTAGCCCTAGCCATGAAAGCACACAGTGTAAAGGAAGCCGGTTCTTTACTGGGTCCCGCTGTATTGTTCATTATATTCCCTGCACTATTCACCCAAGTACTGAATTTAGACAGCATTGAAGAGTGGTGGTTTGCCATTCCATTGGTCAACATACTTCTGGCCATGCGTGAACTATTGCTCGATCGAGTGATTACTGAACACGTAATAATTTGGGTCTTAACAAGCATAATTTATGCAGGTTTAGCGGCATGGTTTGCTGCTCGACAGTTCAACCGCGAGGACCTAGTCGCTTCAATATCTTAGGGCCCACGGGATACCCTTCGCTAGTAATAAATACAATGTGGTGTTAAATTAACACCATGAGAATAATGGAGTTCTTAGCGGCTGCAATGGCATCATGTATGGCGGAATGAGATCCAG
>Ga0233444_10006293_pt1 | contig 10639 bp, 16 predicted proteins | sample SI_124_October20_6_FD_182792 | JGI IMG/M metagenome (GOLD analysis project Ga0233444, IMG submission 182792) | Seawater microbial communities from Saanich Inlet, British Columbia, Canada - SI_124_October2016_10_MG | ecosystem: Environmental > Aquatic > Marine > Inlet | place: Canada: British...
CCTCGAGTTTTAATAATTAACTCAAGCTCACTATACTCATCACAGTTACAGTTTTTTAAAACTGCTAATCTCTCATTTGCTTTATCAATTCTATTAGTTTGAACATATAGTTCTCCCAAATACTCATTGATACCATTGTGTTTTGGATCTAGATCCAAACCTTTTAGATAATAGTTTTCGGCTTCTTTAAAATTACCAACTTTCCTAGATGTGTAACCCATGTAATTCAAAATATTTGGATTTTTCTTGTCAGATGAATAAGCTTTTTCTAGTTTATTAAAAGCTTGAGAATAAATTTTTTTTGCTTTTTCTAATTTGTCTTTTTTTTCTAATTTCCCTGCTTTTTTAACTAATTTTACTGCTTGGTCATATAAACCTGCCTCTGAGCTATCGCTACTACTATCACTCCCTGCTCCAAAAACTTGGCTGTTAAAACTTAAAATTAAAAGTAAGATAAAAATTTTTTTCATAAATAACTTATAAAGTTTTTAAAAAAAAATGTTATGCGACAGATGATCGTCCACCATCAACACCTAATATTTGACCAGTTATCCAAGAACTTTCATTGCTTAATAAGAACTTGGCAACAGAAGAAGAGTCGTTCCCTTCTCCCACTCTTTTTAATGGATGCATTTTAGCAATGCTCTCTGCCATTTTTTCATTTTTAAGTATAAACTCTGAAATTTTAGATTTTGTCAAACTAGGTGCAATACAATTTACTCTTATGTTTGGCGCAAATTCTGCTGCTAGTGCAAGTGTTAAACCTTCAACGGCTCCTTTTGCAGAGGACACAATGGCGTGATTAGGAAAACCTTGTTTAACTGCTACTGTAGAGAATAATACTATTGAACCTTTATTCTGTTTTAAATTATCAGCTAAAGCCTTAATTGTTTCTGCTGCTGATACTAAATTTAAATTAAATGACTGCATGAAATCACTTTTTTTAATTAATTTAAGAGGTTTTAAATCTATAGAACCAACACAATAAGCTAATCCATTGATTGGTGTTTCGCCTAAATCACTTAAAATTTTATCCGTGAAATTTTCTTCTAGCATGTCACAAGTAGTAAATGATGAATTCAATTCATTGGCTAAACTTGAAAGGCTTGCTTCATCTCGCCCTACCAAATGAACTTCTTCTCCGCTTTTGACAAGACTTTTAGCTAATGAAGTCCCTATTGAACCTGTTGCTCCTAAAATAACTTTTTTCATAATCGAAAATAACATTATTAACCATTATTTAAATGCAAATAATGACGCGTGTAATACCTCTTTAAAATGTGTAATTTATAACATTATGAAGCTTTTTTTATTACTTGGTAACCAATTATTTGCTCCAAAATATCTTAATGATTTTAAAGATCATATTTTTCATATAGCAGAAGACTATGACCTTTGTACTTTTGAAAAACACCATAAACATAAAATATTGTTATTTTTATCTTCAATGAGGTCTTATGGTGAAGAACTTAAATCTAAAAATTTTAACTTAATTTATAAAGATATAAATAAAGATTTTAAGCTGTCTTACGAAAAAAAAATCGAAAAAACAATTAAAGATAAAAAAATTAAAGAAATCAGTTTTTTTGAAATAGAAGACAAGTTTTTTGAAAAAAGAATTTTAAACTTTTGCAGGAAAAAATCTTTAAAAGTTAATCAAATTAAAACACCAATGTTTCTAATAGATAGAGATGAATTCAAAGATTACCTTAAAAAAAATAAAAGGCCATTTATGGCTAATTTTTATAAAATAGTGAGAGCTAAGACAAATTTATTAATGAATAAAAATGGGAAACCTAAAGGAGATAAATGGAGTTTCGATGAAGATAATAGAAAGAAACTACCGAAAGATATAAAAATACCTCAAATTTCAAAATTTAAAGAGACTAAAAATACATCTGTACTTAAAAAATTTATTGAAACTAATTTTAAAGATCATCCTGGTAATACTAAAAATTTTTGGTTTCCAACTACCAGAAAAGATGCAAATAAATGGTTAGATGAATTTTTAAAAGAAAGAATAAAATTATTTGGTGATTACGAAGATGCTGTTACTGATAAATCTAATACTGTATTTCATAGTGCGTTGAGTCCTTTAATTAACTTAGGTCTTCTTACGCCAGAAGAAATAATTGAAAAACTTAGAAAAATTGAAGGCAAAATTCCTATGAATTCTCTAGAAGGCTACATTAGACAAATTATTGGATGGAGAGAATTTATGAGAGGAATTTATCAAAATTATGATGAACATTTAGAAAAAAATAATTTTTTTAATCACAAGAGAAAAATGAAAACCAATTGGTATAAAGGAAACACAGGACTGCCTCCACTCGATCACGCTATATCTAATGCTGTGGATTATGGTTGGTCTCATCATATCGAACGTCTTATGATTTTAGCTAATATTATGAACTTGTGTGAAATTAATCCTAAGCAAGTTTACAAATGGTTCATGGAAATGTTTGTAGATTCTTCTGACTGGGTTATGGCTCCGAATGTTTATGGCATGGGGCTATTTAGTGATGGAGGAATATTTGCTACAAAGCCTTACATATGTGGCTCAAGTTATTTTTTAAAAATGATGCATTTTAAAAAAGGACCTTGGTGTGATGTAATGGACGGACTTTACTGGAGATTTATAGATAAGAATAAAAAATTTTTCTCAAAAAATCCGAGGCTTGCTATGATGGTAAGAGTTTCTGAAAAGATGAACCAAGAAAGAAAAACTAGAATATTAAAAGCTGCAGATAAATTTATAAAAGAGAATACAAATTAAATGAAAAATAAAGTTTTTTTTAATAATTCATGTAACATTTGTAGAGCAGAAATTAATCATTATAAAAAACATTCTAACAAAGATATTGAATGGGTTGATGTTACAAATAATAATGAAGCTCAAAAAATAACCTCAAAATCATACGAACAACTTCTAAGAAGAATGCACGTTATTCAAGAAGGGAATTTAATTGAAGGAGCAGAAGTATTTTTAATTATTTGGAAAAATATTCCTAAATATAATTTTTTATACAAAATATTTAATAACAAACCTATGTTTTTTTTATTAAAAATCTTTTATGAGATAGCAGCATATTTTTTATTTTTAAAAAATAAGCACCTTCTTAAGAAATGAAGAAAAAAGATTTACCTGTTAAAATTTGCTCTACTTGTAAACGCTCTTTTACTTGGAGAAAAAAATGGAAACTTAATTGGTCAAGTGTAAAATATTGCTCAAAAAGATGTTCGGGTAATAAAATTAATTAAGTTTAAATTGACTTAAAATTTTAGGAATATTTGATTTAAAATTAAAATAGCCTTTATTTGAAAACTGCCAACAATAACTGTCTTCTTCTCTAGTCAAATAGTTTATATTTAAATTATTTTTCTTTATTACTCTTTTCAAAAAAGACATATTTTCTCCAATTGACGGATAAACAATATCAAAATCTTTATCTTTGTTTGATAATTCAATAAACTTATTCCCTTCAATAAATTCAATTTTTAAGCCTGAGTTATGTATTTGATTTATGATTAGATTTTTTTTGTAATCTAATACTTTACTGCCTAATTTAATCTGTCGTTCTTCATTTGCTAATAAAATGCAGTAAATCTTTTTATAATTATTTGTATTAAAAAATTGAAAATCTAATTCATTTTCAAAAAAAACTAATCTGCTTGATGCTGTTTCATTATTACAAACACTTAAAGGTGAAATTTTATAATCTCTTTGATCGGTGACAGGTTGTGGATTTTCATTTAATTTTAGATCCTTGTACTTATTGTTAGTAAATTTATTTATATTCCAATTTTGAGCTATATAATTTTTTCCTTTAGTTTGGATGCCGGCTACCCATCTCCAACTCAAAGTATTTGAAGCAGCATCACCATCATACAGTTCTCTTAAAAAAAATTCTGCTCCTTTTTGCCAGGGTAGTTTTAAAGTAAATATCCAAATACTCGCAAACCACATTCTCGTATGATTATGTAAATAATTATTTTCTTTTAGTTCTTTAACCCAGTCGTTAAAACAATCTATGTTTGTTTCACTATTTATTGCTTTTTCATATTCATTTGTATTTTCAATATTTTTTGTATCTTCTACAAAATCAGTCCAAACTTTAGGGCGTAATTCTAGCCATCCTTTCCAATACACTCTCCAAAATATTTCCTGAATAAATTTTTCTACTTTCTGGTACGGATATTTGCTTAATGTTTTCTTTGCTACTTCATACTCTGATATTAATCTATGAGTTATATAAGGCGACAAACAGGAAATATTTTTTCTATTCTGTGGTCCAAAATCAAAATTTCGTTTAGCTGTATAATCTGAAATATTATTTTCAATATATCTTTCCATGGCATCCAATGCCTCTTTTCTTGTGGTTACAAAATTCATTCTTCATCCTCATCTCTCCAGCCATCCATAAAAAGCTTCCAACAAGCAAAGGTTACACATGGAATACCAACGCAAAAACCCAAGAGAATTCCATTTTTTGATCCAAGGTATATCGATCCTATGTGCGTAGCTCCAATTGGTACTACAGTTAATATAAGTAAAATTATTATCAGTCGGTAGGTGTAAGGAGGCCTTTTCATTAAATGGTGTTTCCTTGATCAATGGGAATTGAAACAGAGGAAGTAAACCAGCAATCTACACAATTTTTCTCTGAGGCTTTTTGCACATGCCATTCGTAGAATAATAATTGTTTATCTTTTGTTAAAATTTTGATTTTATACATATGAGTATTTGGCGTGTTCATTATCAAATTAATCTTATGGGAGTCGTGATTTAATAATTGGCGATACTGCTGACCGTAAATCATAATTCTAAATCTTTCGTAAGGACCTGTAACTTTTTTATTATCTGGATGAGCGAATAGCCATGTAACTTTTATTCCATCATCATTTTTATTATTATTTTTTAAAGCCTCTAATTGTATTTTTACTACATCATACGGTAATAATTTTTCATTTGGGACTATAGAGTCTGCATTCAGTGTATTAGAAAATAAAATAAATGTAATAACTATTAATATTTTTTTTAATTCCATATTTTTTTTAAAGTTTCCTCTCTTTGACAACCTTTTTTATACATCAAATATCTTATAAAATTATTTTCATAATAATTCTGGTGAAAGCTTTCTGCTTTGTAAAATTTTTCAAATTTCCATACCAATGTTACAATTTCTTTATTAAACATTTTTTCGACTTTTTTAAATGAAGCATTGATCAAATCTTTTTGTGTTTTGTTACTAAAAAATATTACTGATCTATAACTTTTTCCTTTATCACAAAATTGACCAGCGGCATCAAAAGGGTCAATATTTTTCCAAAAGATATCTAATAATTTTTCATATGATAAAACTTTTGGATCGTAAGTAATTTCTACAGCTTCAACATGACCGGAGTCTGTATAAACTACATCTGCATAAGTCGGATTTTTTAAATGCCCGCCAGAATATCCTGATACTACTGAAATAACACCTTCAACTTTATCAAATGACTCTTCCATGCACCAAAAGCAACCGCCAGCGAAATAAGCTTTTTTATTTTCTTCTGCATATAAATTAATATGAAAAAAAAATAGTAGAATAAGTAAAACTTTTTTCATTAGTTTATGATATCCTAAATATTATGAAAAACGATGACCATATTGTCTTAGGAAATAATGAGGAAAAACCTGACAATATTTGTGAAGAATGTAAAAAAGAAGATGAGAGTGTTAAACAAAATTTAATTATGCATAGCTACAAAATCTGCAACAGTTGCAACTTAGCAAAAACAATATTTCCATTATAATTTAATAAGCTAACTTTATTAATATAAAAACTAATAAACCGATTATGAAAAATTGTGCAATATAAGATGCTATTACAACTCCTACGGCTGTTGAAATTTTATCAAGTTTATATATTTGTTTTACCCCAACAACTTGCGATGCAATGACGAGCATTAATATGCTCCAAGAAATAATCACGATAAAATTAGGGAAAAAAATTATCAAAATTTTAAATATTTCAGCTGTATTAGAAAAACCAACCAAACTAAAAACAATTCTCTTATTTTTTAAGTTCTGGGTACCGCCAATTGCTTTAACTATTATTAAAATTACATTTGAAAAAACATACCAATTGAAAAATATCCATATTAAAAAAATTGGAATTAAAGGAACATCATTAGGTAATGTTGGTAGAATAAATGCTTTAAACAAATAAACATTAACTAGGCCTGCTAAAAGAATTACAACACCAGAACCAAAAACTGAGGACCTATCTTTACTTATTTCCTCATAAGTATTTTTTTCTAGTTTTAGAATATTTAATGCTCTGTTTAGTGTTTGTAAAAGCATATTATTTTTTTACGAATGGTTTAAGCAATTTTAGAATTTTATTATGTAACGTCTTATTAGAGGTTGCTAAAATATTTCCTCCATTTTCTGCTGGTTCATTTCTCCAATTAGTAACAATAGCTCCGGAATTTTTAATTATTGGTATTAAAGGAAGTATATCATAGGGTTTTAGATTCGCTTCAATTACAGCGTCCACTTTTCCTTCTGCCAGCAAACAATAATTTAATGCATCAAAACCCGCTAATCTAAATGACCACCCAAATTTTTTAATTACTTTACGTTGCTTTTCATAACTTAATGTTCCATGAAAATTACCAATGATTTTAATTGTTTTTAAATTATTGTTATTAGATGATCTTAAAATACTTTTTTTCCTATCTTTAAACAAATAAGATTTTTTTTTGTCGTTAATATAATACTTATTTAATTCAGGAAAATTCGCTAAGCCAACCAATGATCTATCTCTAAAAGATAAGCTAATTAAATTTGACCAAGTCGGTGCACCAATTACAAAAGCTCTAGTACCATCGATAGGATCTATAGACCATGTATAATCATTAAAAGAAGATTTATCTGCAAATTCTTCACCTATAATAGAGTCTTTTGGAAATTTTTTATTAATAAGAGATCTTATATATTTTTCAAAAGCTTTATCAAAATTAGTTACTGGATCAAAATCTTTTTTTGATTTTGATTTATTGCTTACAACTAAACCTGATTTTGATTTTTTTTTATAAAATAAGTTCAACTTAGGTGGTAATCTTTTAAGAAAGTTGAATGGTTTGTTATAATCCATTATGTGTATATAGCTTAATTTAAAAAAAAATATATATGAAAATATCAAAAAAGTTAGAACCATTGTTCGCAGGACTGTTTGCTTCAATAATTATTGGACTTCTCTCATTTCTCAGCTTTGAAACATCCACAGGTTTTTGGCTGATGTTTTCTTTTGGATCAACGACACTAATTGTTTTAGTGTTTTTTGAGAGTGAATTTGCTCAACCTGCTAATGTTTTTTTTGGACATTTGTTAGCAATAGTCATTGGAATACTTTTTAATGAGTTTATTGGAATGTCTTACTTATCTCTTGGGTTGGCTGTAGGAACTACTGTAACTTTAATGATGTACTTTAAAATTATTCACCCACCAGCGGCGGCGAACCCTTTAATTGCATTATTTGCGGATGTTTCTTTGGGTTATATAATATTTCCTGTAATGGTTGGTTCAATTGTAATTATTATTTTATCTGTAATTATAAATAAATATATTTTGAAAAGAAATTACCCAACAAGATGGTTTTAATTTAATAAGAAAATTGAGCTGTTTAAAATCAAGGCATAACTAGACCATGCTAAATAAGGGATCATCAAGTAAAAACTTATTTTATCTCTCATCAAATATTCCTTCATTAAAAATATAATAAATAATAGAATAATAATTAGATTTACTAGCGCTAGGCCAATTAGATGAAAACCAAAAAAAACTATACTCCAAGTGCTATTAAAAAATAAATGAATAAAATAAATTTTTAATATTTTTATATCAAAAGAATTGTTCCAAATTTTCCATATAGCAATACTCATCAGTAAATATAAGGTTGACCATACAGGAGCAAACACCCAGCTTGGAGGATTAAAACTTGGTAAAATAATTTCTGAATACCAAGGTTCTTTAAAGGTAGCTGTAGCATAACTTCCAATCATTGGCGCTATAAATGTTACTAAGAGTATAATAACTAAAGATAGGTATTTATTTTTCATTAATATATAAGATATAACTAATTTATGTCAGAAAATCAGAAAAAAATTTGGATAACGGGTGCTAGTAGTGGGATTGGAAAAGCACTGGCTGAAAAATTTGCATCAGAAGGATGGAAAGTTGCGGCCTCTGCTCGAAGAAAAGAAATTTTAGATAAAATGTCTAGCCATGAAAATATTTTTTCATACCCTTTGGATGTAACTAATCAAGATCAAATAAAGATTTCTTTTGAAAAAATTATTGAAGATTTTAAAGGATTAGATTTATGTGTATTTTCAAGTGGCACATATGATCCAAAACTCGAGCAAGAAATAAATGTCAAACAAAATAAATTTGTAATGGAAACAAATTTCTTCGGAGTTCTTTATTGTATAAATGCGGTAGAAAATTATTTTAAAAACAAAAAGAATGGGCATATATCAATTGTCTCATCGGTTGCTGCATACAGGGGGCTACCTAATTCAAGTGGCTATGGGCCGTCTAAAGCTGCTTTAACTAATCTTGCAGAAAGTTTATATTTTGATTTTAAAAAACATAATGTGAGAATTTCTTTAGTTTCTCCTGGATTTATTAAGACTCCTTTAACAGATAAGAATGAGTTTCCAATGCCTTTCATTAAATCTCCAGAATTTGCTGCAGAAAAAATGTTTAATGGTCTTACTAAAAGTAAAGCATTTGAAATTCACTTTCCAAAAGCACTAACAATATTATTAAAAATTTTTAGAGTTTTACCTTACAAAATATATTTATTTTTAATTGATAAAGGCGTTAAAAGGTAAAATTAAATATTAATCTTTTACAAACATAACGGTAAGTTCAGCAACTTTAATGCCGAACTTGGTCATAGTTGCTCTATTAATTGCAACACGTTCATCCTGCATAAATATCCAATCATCGAATTTAATCTTCATGTTTTTACCCTTTACAGGAACTAATAAAACATATTCTAGCTTAAAAGCTGGCCCATATGAAAAGCCTTTTGCTGTGCCCACAACATCTGAAGCTGTTGCTTCGTAATGATGTGCATCAATTTTCTTCATAGTCCACTGGCGTGTTTGTTTTTCACCGTCAGTCCAGTTAAAAACTTCATCAAGAATTAATTGTGAACCGTCCCATTTTCCATTTAAATCAGCTTTAAATTGTCTTGTAACTTTCCCTGATCTATTTTGTAAAACACCCCAGGCTTTTACATTACCTGATAAATAATTTTCAATAATTAAACGAGGTTTTTGGTCTTTAAAATCTGTTGGTTTCATTGTATTTGCACATCCTGTTAAAATAAAAAATAAAATTAATCCTAATATCTTCTTCATAAGCATTACTTATTAGACATAGAACATTGTATCAAGTTAATATTTCTAGCTTTAAATCCAGCTTCACAATAAGACAAGTAAAATTCCCACATTCGTTTAAATGTTTCGTCAAAACCTAAAGGAGATATATTGTCCCACGTCTTAAAAAAATTTTCCTTCCAAACATTTAAAGTCTTTGCATAATCGTCAGGGTAGGAATTAATTTTTAAAAGGTTAAGTTTATTTTTGTTTATTAAATGTTTCATAAAATCTATTGACGGTAAAAACCCTCCTGGAAAAATATATTTTTGAATAAAGTCCTCACTACTTCTATATCTATCAAATAAATCATCTCTTATTGTTATTCCTTGTATAGCTGCAGTGCCATTGGTATTTAAAGATTTTTTAATTGTATTAAAATATTTATCTAAGTATTTTTCTCCAACTGCTTCTATCATTTCGATTGAAGCAACTTTGTCATATTTTTCTTTTAAATCCCTATAATCTAAAAACATAACATTTACTTTATTATTTAGACCTGCTTGAAAGACTCTTCTTTTAGTAAATTCCAATTGTTTTTTTGAAATAGTTATACAGTCAATCGACACGTTATATTTTTTAGCAAGATATTCAGAAAAACCACCCCAGCCACATCCTATCTCTAGAACTTTATTGTTATCTTTGATGTTCAGAAGATCTATTAATTTTTGGTATTTATTTTTTTGTGCTGTTACTAAGTTATCATTTTGATTTTCATAAACTGCACTAGAATATGTAAGTGTTTCATCTAACCATTGTGAAAAAAAATCATTTCCTAGGTCATAATGTTTTGATATGTGCTTTAAGCTTTTTGATTTAGTATTTGAAGCAAATATTCTTTTCAAGAAATTTTTAATTTTTTGAATTTTTAAACTCCCTGAAAATGAATAAATTAAATTAATGTTCTTAGCTGATATCTCTATCAAGTCTGTAAGGTTAGAAGTGTAAAAATCTTTGTTCATATGAGCCTCACCTAGTGCCGAACTACCTCCTGAAATTATATTAAAATAAAAAGCTGGGTTAATAATCTTGATATCAGCAGAAAGTTTACTTTCTAAATTTCCAAAATGAAATACTTTGCCATCGTAATTTACTAATTTTAAATTTCCATCTTTAATGTTCTTTAATTTATTAAGGATAATTTTTTCTGAAAATTTAGTAAAACTCATCAATATTCCTCATAGCTTAAATTATTTAATATTTT
>Ga0233444_10006297_pt1 | contig 10631 bp, 10 predicted proteins | sample SI_124_October20_6_FD_182792 | JGI IMG/M metagenome (GOLD analysis project Ga0233444, IMG submission 182792) | Seawater microbial communities from Saanich Inlet, British Columbia, Canada - SI_124_October2016_10_MG | ecosystem: Environmental > Aquatic > Marine > Inlet | place: Canada: British...
CCTTGTCACCGTTTATCAGAACATCGAGCTTTACGAGATCTGACGCTTCGAATCTATCAAAACTATAATCAAGGGAAGCATACCCCCTCGTGACTGACTTCAGTTTATCAAAGAAATCTAGAACCACCTCATTCATAGGCAAATCGTAGGTTACAGACACTTGTTTACCAACAAACTGCATGTCTTTTTGGACTCCCCTACGCTCGACACAGAGGGTAATCACACTGCCAAGATGTTCCGAAGGAACAAGAATGTTGGCGGTAACAACCGGTTCCCGCATCTCTTGTACCAACGAAGGGTCGGGGAGTTGCGAGGGGTTGTCGACTTGAAAAACATCGCCATTTCGGGTCATCACCTCGTACACCACTGTAGGTGCCGAGGTAATAAGATCAAGATCGTACTCACGCTCGAGACGCTCCTGAATGATCTCCATATGCAGCATGCCGAGGAAACCACAACGGAAACCGTTTCCCAGAGCATCAGAACTTTCTGGCTCGTAAACCAGCGAAGCATCATTGAGCGTTAGCTTCTCAAGTGCATCTCGAAAACTCTCAAAATCATCGGCGCTCACCGTAAACATTCCAGCAAACACCTGAGGTTTTACTTTTTCGAATCCTGGCAGCGCTGGCACATCCGGGGTACTAGACAGCGTGATTGTGTCACCGACCGGTGCACCTTTCACATCCTTAATCCCGGCAACCAGAAAACCGACTTCGCCCGCCTGCAGCAACCCGGTTTCCGTCCGCCTTGGTGTAAAAATTCCAATCGAGTCAACCTGGTGAATCTTACCGATGGACTTTAGGACGATTCGATCCTTTTTTTCGAATTGACCTTGGGTCACCCTGATCAGTGACACAACGCCCAGATAATTATCAAACCAAGAATCAATAATGAGCGCTTGCGGTTCCTTCGCTCGCGTGTCTGCAGGCGAAGGAATAGCCTCGATGATCGCTTCAAGTAAATCCTTAACACCAAGACCGGTCTTGGCACTGACTTCGACCGCACCTGTCGCATCAATGCCAATGATTTCTTCGATTTCCTGACACACCGTATCCGGGTCAGCCTGAGGCAAATCGATCTTATTGAGGACGGGTAAAACTTCCAGACCTTGCTCTACCGCTGTATAACAATTGGCGACGGATTGCGCTTCCACACCCTGTGCAGCATCAACAACCAGTAACGCACCTTCACATGCCGCCAAGGACCGCGATACTTCGTAGCTAAAGTCAACATGGCCAGGCGTATCAATAAAATTTAACTGATACCTGTTGCCATCCGCGGCATCATAATTCAGCGTGACACTTTGAGCCTTAATGGTGATGCCGCGTTCACGCTCGATGTCCATGGAGTCAAGTACCTGGTTCTCCATTTCACGCTGGGAAAGACCGCCACACATCTGTATAAATCGATCGGCCAGCGTCGATTTGCCATGATCAATGTGGGCAATAATTGAAAAATTACGAATGTGCTGCGAGTCAGCCAATATAAACTGCGAACCTCATGGAACGCCCTATTTTGCAAAGCGGTGAAGTCTATAGGAATAGCGCTTCGCGCGCCATTCGCAATGACTTATTCGCGGCCAGAGCCGAGCTACGCTACTCCGTGACTTTTATGACCATAAACTGAGGCGAACCACCCCTGACCACTCGTATGGGTATCGCGACGTTGGGACGCACATTTGAAACCATTGTCTCAAACTGCTCAACCGAACCTATCCAGATACTGTCCCAAGTGGTGATCACATCGCCTGCAACCAGACCAGCTTCTTGGCCCGCCCCCTCAAAAACCCGGGACACGACAACGCCTTTCGTCGTGCCGAGCTTTTCCGCCATGGCTTCGTCAAGGTTCACGACCTCAACACCAATTCTATTTCCAAGCTCCGCGGGCGCACCTGGCGCGCCCTGAAATGCTGCATTCTGTTCAAGCTCACCAATCTTGATACCCAGTGTTTTTTGTTCACCATCGCGGACAATGACAACGTCCGCGATAGCATCAACATCAGTCATCCCCACAACATGGGGCAGCTCGGAGGAGAGATCAATCGCCTTGCCTGCAAAGTTCAAGATGATGTCCCCTTCCTTTAACCCTCCCATTTCCGCTGGGCTTCCCTCAAACACCTGTGTAATCAATGCGCCAGCAGCTCTGTCCAGCTTGAATGACTCAGCCAGGTCCCTGTCGACCCTTTGTATCTGAACGCCCAACCAACCGCGAGATACCGAGCCTTTTTCCCTGATCTGTTTCACGACATTCATTGCTACGCTCACAGGGATTGAGAAAGACAAACCCATAAACCCGCCGGACCGAGTGAATATTTGAGAATTAATGCCAATAACCTTTCCGCTCAAATTAAACAGCGGTCCACCAGAGTTCCCGGGGTTAATAGCAACATCAGTCTGAATAAATGGCACATAATTTGATCCTGTGCTACCCGGTAGACTTCTTCCTTTAGCGCTCACAATTCCCGCTGTCACCGAGTGCTCAAAACCGAAAGGAGAGCCTATGGCAACGACCCATTCACCGACATCCAACTCATCGGAATTGCCAAATTCGACTGTTGGCAGATCAGTTGCTTCAATTTTCAATAGCGCAAGATCTGAAAACTTGTCTGCACCCACAAGTGTTGCTTCCCGCTCACGCCGATCGCTTAGCGCCACGATGATCTCATCTGCATTCTCAACCACATGATTATTGGTAAGAATGTAACCGTCTTCAGAAATGATGAACCCCGACCCTGCTGCGGGCCTCGGTGTATTGCGTCGCGGTTGATTCAACCCGCGGGGTTGATCACCAAAATATCGACGGAAAAACTCGGGTACCTGTTCATCACCGGGCTGGCTGAATTGCTTTTTAGGAGCAGACTTTGTGACTGTGATATTAACGACAGCCGGCGATGCCTTTTTAACCAGATCGACAAATTCCGGCAGTTTTGCCTGCGCGCTGACGCTCATCATTACGCTACAAAATACCACTAAACACTTGCTGAACATTAACTTCATCATCTTAAAAAACCTTACCAGAGAAATGCTTAAACGGGTTTAAAACTAAGTGCCTTAAAACTGGCACGTTTACAAACAACTACACCGGCCAGAAATCCAACTAAAGCACCCATCACCACAACTGGATCTGAAGGATCTATCCATGTTGCCAGACAACTGCCCAGTACAAAACCAGCCATGGGTAACATCAACGAGTTAAGCAACAGATTCGTCTGTTCCCGCAGAGACATACTCACTTCTACTCCGGCTCCAACAGCGGGCAAATACGATAATTCAAGGACATCGGAGGGTAGCTGCAGTGTCACTGACTCTTTACAGCCTGAGCGACAAGCGCCACACGCGGACCGCTCGACACTTAAGTGTAACATCTGAGATGTGGTGTCGGTGACGATTGCGGGGTAGGTCAGACTCATGAGGCACTCAAGGCACAAAATAAAAATTGGGGACGTGTTGACGACTCAATAGATAACGGGTTCAACAGATTCCGCTATTTTTTTTGCTGTTTCTACCGGCACTTCACCGACAACGGTGACCTGTTTGTTTGACCCTTTGAGTCGTCTGGAAATCAGCACAGTGCCGCCCTGGCGTGCCACCACAATTTCACCGGCAGCGGAAATGGCAGCGCGTTCGACAATAATTGAAATTGCCGCAACGCCATCTGAATAAGAAACTCTATCGCGCGCAGGCCGAATGACCTGTTGGAAGCCGCTTGGAAGCCAAGATGCTTTCCATGCAGGTTTTGCAAAACGCTCTTCTTTTGCGACCTCGAGCGTAGGCTGTTCTAACGGGTGGGTAACAATATTGCCGTCCATCGAACTTACCAGTTTCGCGTCAGCAATCTCCTCGCCAATAGTCACACGGGCAAAGCGAAACACTTCAAGTGGACGTCCCCTGTGCACGAGATGGGACTGAAGCAACAATCCGGTTGCCTCGTCGAGCCACAGCTTGTAACCAACCCGGTCATTGTAGGTAGGACTCACGCCGATCACGACCGTTGGTCTGCCCACAAAACGCTCGCGACCTAGCATCTTAAATCGATAGAACTGAGGCGAGCTTGCAAGGCTTCGACTAAACGCTTTGCTGAAAGGCTTCGGGGTGACTTCATGATCAAAGAGCACATGCTCTGAATCGACATGCTGACAAGTCGATTCACCGTTGATAGTCAGAATCTCTTTTTGTTCGCCATTGAGGTAAAAGAGGCGGCTTAACTCTTGTCCCTGGCGATAACGATGCACAACTTCAACTGTATTGAACTGTGCATTACGCGAGTAAGTAAAAGTACCCTCATAGTTCTCTTCAGATAAAGCCCGGTCCATTTTTTTGAGCCAGGATGCGGGGTCATCGGCTTCGTTATGTAACGTGGACTCTGCGAATACTGCGAGAGCGCTAGCGACTAGCGCCGTTGTAAGACCGAGTTGTTGCAAGAACCTGAACATCAGCATTCAACCATCTATTCTTTAGTACCTTTAAAGTTGACAGTGCGGCGATTAGGTTTCGTCCTCGTCATACGATCGTGCAATTGCAAATATGCGCGCATTTGTCGTCTTTGTTCTTCGTTAAGTTCTTTGAGCTCTAAGTCATCAACCAGCATTCCATCTTCTCCGCTAGACAACAATTGTTGTTCCAGCGTATTCACCTCGGCGGACCTTCCTGCCACTGGATTCTTCCCAGCTTCTACGGTGGATCTCGTAGTTGACACGGTTTGCACTGAGACAGGCTGTTGATCCGCGGATGCATCTATCGTTGCAATGGCATCCACGTTGCCAGTTTCCTGCTCAAGTGGCGACAAGCCAACAAATATCGCAACAACCAGCGAGGCTGCTATCGCGAGACCGGCAACTGGCGCCCTGTATTTCGCCATCGCAGTTCTAGGGGTTAATCCAACGAGAGAAGACACGCCTTCCAGCTTATGTGTATCTTCTGCTTCTATTGCCTCGCTGATTCGTAGCCTGAGCGCCAGATGTTGGCTCGCAACCATCCGACTATGGCCATCAGCCTTTGAACCTGCGGGCCCAATAACAGAACGAATTTCCTGATATCTCGCCCAGCTACGATGCAAGTCCTCGGTTTCGGGTGAAATGCTTCCCGCCTCACCTTCAATAGACTTAACATGGCGAAGTAACTTGTGAACTTCAATTTCACTCGCTTCGCCATCAATCAATGCAGAAAGAGACTCTTTATTAGTATCTGTCACTATTTATTCTCTCATTTTACGCAAATTTTCCCGGCTCGAAGGATACCTTTTCCCACCACCGTTTGTTTAACGCCTGTGGTCGATTCTATCTCGACCCGCCAATCGCATCTATCTTCTTTTCTATCGATTCCCTTGCCCTAAATATCCGAGATCTCACGGTGCCAACAGGGCACGCCATAATATCGGCTATCTCTTCGTAACTAAGACCCTCAAACTCTCTCAAAGTTACGGCCACTTTCAACTCTTCCGGTAGATCATCTATCGCTTTGTAAACGACAGCTTCCAACTGATCACTCACCATTTGGTTTTCAGGGGTTTCAATATCACTCAATATACCGGAGCTATCCTGAAATTCACCCTCATCTATGTCTATATCAGTATCTGGCGGCCGTCTGGACCGCGAAACCAGATGGTTTTTCGCCGTGTTGATCGCAATTCTGTAAAGCCAAGTATAAAAAGCACTGTCTCCGCGAAACCTGGGCAAGGCCCGGTACGCCTTGATGAACGCCTCCTGGGTTACATCCTGCACTTCGTCCTGATTGCGCAGGTATCGGCTTACTAACCCGACGATTTTGTGCTGATACTTCAACACCAGAATGTCGAAGGCTTTCTTATCTCCACGCTGTACACGTTCAACCAACTGCCTATCTGTTTCTTTCTGCGGACTCACTTCTGCTCCCGTTATCGTCTAAAACGGTAGAAGAAATAACGCACAGTGCGCGACAACGAACAATGCGTAGATTGTGGCATTGGACGGTTGCCGAACAGCTTCATGCATAAATAGACAGCGTAAATTTTGATTAGTTCGGTTTTGCTGTGGGGATCTGGAAACATTTTTGTTATTTTTCGACTAAGTTGTTGAATCATACCAGTATCCGCCCTTCCGGTATGCTAGCCTCTGCATCTAAATTTTGCTCAACCAGCATCCATCGACCGTCACCATAGCCTCTGAGACTTCAACTTTGAGCAGCAAATCACACCAGCATGACATATTAATTATCGGCAGCGGCGCCGCAGGTATGACCCTGGCGCTTCACCTGAATCCCAGTCTCAGAATCGCGATGTTATCCAAGGATCACATCACAGAGGGATCGACCTACTACGCCCAGGGCGGTGTTGCAGCGGTATTGGACGAATACGACAGCATCGAATCCCACATTGAAGATACTCTGAACGCCGGCGGCGGCCTCTGCCACCCCGACGTCGTGAGATATACCGTAGAAAACAGCGCGAGAGTGATATCTTGGTTGGTCGATCTTGGCGTGAAATTCGACACCCAAACCGATGCTGACGGTCATCAGGAATTTCACTTGACCCAAGAAGGTGGCCACAGCCACCGTCGGGTCATCCATGCCGCGGACGCAACAGGCAAGGAAATAGCCACAACCCTGCAGGAACAGGTCACCGAACGAGACAATGTTGACATATTCGAAGGTTTTTCGGCCGTAGATCTCATTACTCGAGATAAGTTGGGCCACCCCGGCACAGATACCGTGGGTGCCTACGTGCTGAATACAAAAACTCAGGAAGTTGAACTGTTCCGGGCGAGCGTTGTCATTATTGCGACCGGTGGCGCAAGCAAGGTGTATCTATACACCAGTAACCCTGATACTGCCTCGGGAGACGGCATCGCAATGGCGTGGCGGGCAGGATGCCGTATCGGAAACATGGAATTCAACCAGTTTCACCCTACCTGCCTATATCACCCTGAGGCACGGTCTTTTTTAATATCGGAAGCATTACGGGGTGAAGGCGCGAAACTCATTCTCCCTGACGGCTCTGAATTCATGCATAAGTTTGATAGCCGCAAGGAATTGGCGCCCAGAGATATTGTTGCGCGTGCCATCGATCATGAAATGAAACGCCTTGGTTGCGACTGCATATATCTAGATATTCGCCATAAAGGTGAATTGTTCATTAAGGAACACTTTCCGACCATCTACACTCGCTGCCTCGATCTTGGCATCGACATCACTCAAGAACCCATACCCATCGTGCCTGCTGCCCACTATTCCTGCGGCGGCATTATGACAAGTATCTCGGGGCAGACTGATATCCCCAACCTCTATGCTATTGGAGAATCTAGTTTCACGGGTCTTCATGGCGCTAACCGTATGGCCAGTAACTCCTTGCTCGAATGCATGGTGTTTGCAATGGCGGCAGCAGAGAGAATCAATCAAGAATCCCCGCGGTTGCAGGATGACCTTTTGATACCCACTTGGGACGAATCTCAGGTTACCAATTCCGATGAAGATGTCATCATCTCCCATAACTGGGACGAATTAAGAAGATTCATGTGGGACTACGTAGGTATCGTCAGGACAGACAAACGCTTACAGCGAGCGCGAAGGCGAGTTCGCCTGCTCCACCAGGAAGTTGCCGAGTATTACAGTAACTATAAGGTCTCAAACGACTTACTGGAACTTAGAAATTTGATCACAATCGCTGACTTGATTATTCAGTCAGCAATTCGGCGTAAAGAGAGCCGGGGCTTGCACTATACCCTTGATTACCCCGAGACGCTGACAGAGCCGGTTGATACAGTATTGGTACCGCCCAGCTTCGGGTAAACCTTATCTTGGCAGTCTAGCCTTAGATTCAAATACCCGCGTAAATGACGAAAATCCTGCACTGGCAAGCTATCGGTGAATACAGGTATCGAGATCTTTTCGATCAAACTATGTCGAAAATTCAGCACAACCAGCCAATCGAGAACAACTGCGCTTTCAACGCGCTCGAAACGACGGTTGGTTCCATTGCGGTAACGTATTAACCAAGCGCCGTGTTCACACTCAACGGCAGCGATGGCGTTTTTCGAGACTCGCAGCCCATGCGTGCATGTTTCATCAAAAAAACTGATTAACAGTGCCAGAACAAGGAAAAGCGTTAACCAGAATTCGAGTTTTAACCAAATGACGATGTAGGCAACCAACAAGTATAAGATTGCCAGCAACAAACAATGAAACACAGAGCCTTGAGGTTCAACAGACAATTTACCAGTATTAAGTGGGCTTGGCATACCGCTCGTTTCCGCTCTCTGGGCTAAGACATTTGTCAGGGCTGAACCCGATTCAGTATGATCTCAACTAGCGCGGCCATTTGCTTATTTTCGGGTACGGCTTTTCGGCTAAACCACATCAACAGATCAGGATCATCTTCCTCTAACATATCAACAAAGGTTTGCTGTTGGTCTGCTTCCAGTTCGCTATACATCTCATCGTAAAAAGGCAGTAGGAGCAAATCAAGCTCCAACAGGCCTCGTCGACTGCGCCATCTCAATCTGTTTAGTTCTCCGGCTTTATCCATATTCCTTCTCTTTCTACCCGATCCTATAACCACGTCTTTTTTGCGGTTTTGTGACAATCATTAATTATACGTTTGTTACAAAAAATTATAACGCTTCCGCAGCAACAAAATGTAAACTTATTCATTAAAGACTAAATGATGTTGCCACCAATCAATGTAGGCGTTTTCCATGAATCATGTAATCCATCTGCCTGAATACGGATTTCTCAGTATCTCAGGTAAAGATGCCACAAAGTTTTTTCAGGGCTATACAACCTGTGAGTTAAACGACCTGAACAGCACTCAATCCGCGATCGGTGCCACCTGTAATCTGAAAGGGAGAATGCTGGCCAGCTATCGCATCATCTCAATTGACGATGGTCTACTTATGCGAATGGATCGATGTTTGGTTGAACCAATGATTGAGTTTTTGAAGAAATACATTGTCTTTTCCAAGGCTTCGCTTCATGACCTGTCCGACAGTTACCGTTGCTACGGACAAATCACGGACGCGAGTGATTCAACGGGATCGACGAACACGATAATTTCTTGTCCAGCGGACAAGGACCATTGGCTTCAAACAATGTTGGGCCCAGTTATCTGCGTTGAGTCCGAAAATAGCGATACCAAAAGCGCACCGGCTACCGACACGAAAACGCAACGATGCGAGCTGTGGCTCGACGGCAGTTCAGCACCTGAGCAAAGCTTACCTGTTTCCGACTCTGATGCTGACTTGTGGCATCAAGCTGAAATTGCGCAGGGTCTTGCCTGGGTAACGACTGAAACATCGGAGGAATTCATTCCCCAGATGTTTGACTACGATAAAGTCGGCGCAATCAGCTTTGAAAAAGGCTGCTACCTCGGACAGGAAATCGTCGCGCGAATGCAGTATCGCGGTGCGGTCAAACGAAGGCTGCATACAGGTAGTGCAACCTCTAAGCAAGCAACCGGAACCACTCTGCTCGACGCCAAGGGCCGCAACGCCGGCATGATCGTCGCTTCATCATCGGCCAATTTTTTAGCTGTCGTTCAAGTACACGCACCCGAACAAGCGGGGAATGAAGAACAGCAAGACGAGGGTCACTGGCCGATAGAACGGAATTTGCTTCTTGCCAACGGTGAAAGTGTCGAAGTCAGGCAGCTTAGGCAGTAATTCCGCTGCAGATCGCGTGTAGCTTGATTTTTGATTCGATTGGCTGATTCACTACCGACTTGTGGAACAGTCAGGCTATTCATACCGCCTCTTACATGCTGTCAATAATCGTCATCGCCCACCCACCGACCAATCGATTGGCACCTGCGCCGTCTGTTCCAAATACTGATTGCATTGTGAAAAGTGTTTGCACCCCATAAACCCCCTGTGAGCAGACAAAGGTGAGGGATGAGGCGCTGACAATACAAGATGTTTCGAGCGGTCAATCATCGCACCCTTCTTCTGCGCGTAGCTTCCCCACAACATGAATACACAGTGCTGGGTCTCGGTAGCAAGCACTTCGATAACCTTGTCGGTAAAAATCTCCCAGCCTTGTCCCTGATGCGAAGCAGCACTAGCACGTTCAACGGTCAACACACTATTGAGTAATAGCACGCCCTGGCTTGCCCACTTGTTCAAGCAACCCATTGTAAAATTTTCCGCGGATAAACCCAGGTCCGACTGAATTTCCTTATAAATATTTTTCAGCGATGGCGGGATTCTGACATCGGCATTGACAGAGAAACAAAGACCATGCGCCTGGCCATCACCGTGGTATGGGTCCTGACCCAGTATCACGACCTTGACCGCGTCGAAGGCGGTCGCATTCAGCGCACTGAAATATTGGTTACCCTTTGGAAAAATCACTTTTCCCTTGCGCTTCTCAGACAAAAGAAATGCCTTCAGCGACTGCATGTAGGGTTTATCAAACTCAGCGGACAGATGTCGCTGCCAGCTTTCCTCAAGTTGGCCTTCTTTCTCGTTTGCTGTATCTTGATCGTTCATGATTTCTGACCAACCTCTTTTTGATGAGTCTGAATTAAGACCGCAGTATAATCTGCTGCTTTCCACTGATACCACACCCGCGATGAACCAGCTGGCCATTATCCAAGGAGACACTTATGCTCAGGCATCCATTTGTTTTCCCTCAAGCGCTCTTCCTTGTCCTATTCGCTGGTGCTTC
>Ga0233444_10006301_pt1 | contig 10629 bp, 8 predicted proteins | sample SI_124_October20_6_FD_182792 | JGI IMG/M metagenome (GOLD analysis project Ga0233444, IMG submission 182792) | Seawater microbial communities from Saanich Inlet, British Columbia, Canada - SI_124_October2016_10_MG | ecosystem: Environmental > Aquatic > Marine > Inlet | place: Canada: British...
TATTTTTTTGGAGTCATTATTCCTTTAATAAGCGTTTTTGCACCAACATAAATAGCGATTATAGATTGTATATAAAAACTAGTAAAATTTACAAATTGAGTTTCGATTCAAAGAATAAGTTTAGTAGATTTATAAACTTAAATAAATAAGTATGTCTGACCAAAAACGCCTATTTCTTGTTGATGCTTATGCGCTGATTTTTAGAGGTTATTATGCCTTTATTAAAAATCCGAGAATTAACTCCAAAGGCTTGGACACTTCAGCAATTATGGGTTTTATGAATTCTCTTTTAGATGTTATAAAACGAGAACGTCCCGACCATTTAGCGGTTTGTTTTGATAAAGGTGGAAGTGTTGCTAGAAAGGAAGCTTTCCCAGAATATAAAGCCAATCGAGATGCAACACCAGATGCGATAAAAATTGCGATTCCATACATCTATGATATTTTAAAAGCCATGCACATTCCCATCATGGTTAAAGAAGGTTTTGAAGCGGATGATGTTATTGGAACACTTTCAAAAAAAGCTGAAAAAGAAGGATATCAAACCTTTATGGTGACTCCAGATAAGGATTTTGCTCAATTAGTTTCGGAAAATATTTTTATGTACCGCCCTATGTTTGGAGGAGGATATGAAACTTGGGGAATTCCAGAAATACAAAAGAAGTTTGAAGTAGATCGACCAGAACAAGTAATCGATTATTTAGGGATGATGGGTGATGCCAGTGATAACATTCCTGGATTACCAGGCGTTGGCGATAAAACTGCCAAAAAGTTTATTGCAGCTTATGGCAGTATGGAAGGTTTATTAGCCAATACCCATGAATTAAAAGGAAAAATGAAAGAAAAAGTGGAAGATGCCAAAGATTTAGGCATTCTTTCTAAACAATTAGCAACGATCATGCTGGATGTTCCTGTGGAGTTTCATGAAGAAGATTTTAAAATGTCCCAACCAGATATGGAAGCGGTAACTGCTCTTTTTCAAGAATTAGAATTTAGGCGATTGATAGATAATTTTACTAAAACATTTACCAATGCAGCTCCTGCTACTAGTAAAATTGCTGCTGAAATAAAAGAAAAACCCATCACAATAAGTGAGCCTAGTGCTGCGGGACAAGGGCAATTTTCACTTTTTGGTGGTGATGGAGAGCCTTCAGAAAGTACTCCTCAGAGCACTAGAAAAAGCATTACAACTACCGAGCATTTTTATCAAACAGTTCAAGCCGGTATGGGAACCAAATTATTTCTTCAAAACCTATTGAAACAAGCTTCGGTATGTTTTGACACCGAAACTACTGGACTAAATCCAATTACGGCTGAGTTGGTTGGAATTGCATTTTCTTGGGAAGTGGGTAAAGGATTTTATCTGCCTTTTCCAGAAGATAAAAATGAAGCTCAAGATTTAATCGAATTTCTTAGACCTTTCTTTGAAAATGAATCCATACAGAAAATAGGTCAGAATTTAAAATACGATATCAAAGTACTCGCAAAATATAAGGTTTCCGTAAAAGGAAAATTATTTGACACCATGTTAGCTCATTATTTGATCAATCCTGATATGAGACATAATATGAATGTGCTTTCTGAGACTTACCTCAACTACACACCAGTTCCAATTACGGAACTTATTGGAAAAAAAGGGAAAAATCAACTTTCCATGCGGGAGGTTCCCATTGATAAACAAACGGAATATGCTGTTGAAGATGCAGATATCACTCTTCAATTAAAAGAGCATTTTGAAAAAGAATTAGGGGATGCTAACGTTCAAAAATTATTTAATGAAATTGAAATTCCGTTAGTACGTGTTTTAGCAGCTATGGAATTAGAAGGCATCAATTTAGATGTGCCATTTTTAAATGGATTGGCTTCCGATTTAGATAAAGATATCAAGGAATTAGTTTCCGAAATTTATGAAGCTGCGGATGAAGAATTTAATATTGCTTCACCAAAACAATTAGGCATTGTTCTTTTTGAAAAAATGAAATTGGTTAATAAACCTAAAAAAACCAAAACGGGTCAATATTCAACTGCAGAAGATGTCCTTTCCTATTTAGCTAAAGACCATGAAATAATAAAAAACATATTGGCATATAGAGGTCTTGCAAAACTAAAAAGCACATATGTTGATGCCTTACCGCTTCAAGTAGAAACTTTAACAGGTAGAGTACATACCGATTATATGCAAACCGTTGCGGCAACAGGAAGACTAAGTAGCAACAATCCTAATTTACAAAACATCCCAATTCGTACCGAGCGTGGTCGTCAAGTTAGAAAAGCTTTTATACCAAGAAATAAAGAATACGTCCTATTAGCAGCAGATTATTCACAAATAGAATTACGTATTATTGCGGCTTTAAGTGAAGAAACCAACATGATTGAAGCTTTTAAGAACGGTGAAGATATTCACGCCTCCACTGCTGCCAAGGTTTTTGATGTTCCCTTGGAAGAAGTAACCAAAGAACAACGTAGCAATGCAAAAACAGTTAATTTCGGAATTATATATGGTGTTTCTGCTTTTGGCTTAAGCAATCAAACAGATCTTTCCCGTTCTGAAGCAAAAGAATTAATTGAGACCTATTATGAAACTTATCCTAAACTTAAAAAATTTATGAACGAACAAATCCATTTTGCTCGTGAAAATGGATACGTTCAGACCGTATTAGGAAGAAGAAGGTATTTAAATGCGATCAATGCATCCAATGCAATTGTACGCGGAGCTGCAGAACGAAATGCTATTAATGCTCCAATCCAAGGTAGTGCAGCCGATATTATAAAAAAAGCCATGATTAATATTTATAATAAGCTGGAAGAAGGCAATTATAAAAGTAAGATGTTATTACAAGTTCATGATGAATTAGTTTTTGATATCTACAAACCAGAATTAGAAATATTAAAACCTTTAATTAAATATGAAATGGAAAATGCTTTTAAACTTTCTGTTTCCTTAGATGTTGATTTAGGATTAGGAGAAAATTGGCTAGAAGCACATTAAAATTAATATCAAATAGAGAATTTTTAAACTGATTTTTTTAATTAAAAGTAACCCTCAAAAAACACTAGAATGATCCGCTTTTTTATCTTAAAAAGATAAAGACAAATAACTCCTTGTTAATATTAAGAAAACAACTGTAGAAGTAATTTAAATTTGGTATTTTTAAACAAAAAGAATTGACGCTACTTAAACCTATTTTATATTTTTCATTATTTAAATATCCGCTAACGGAAGACGAGATTTTTGCTTTTTCTGAAGCAAAGTCTAAAGATAAAATCAAAGCGGAACTAAAGGAATTGGTTAATAATAGAGTGATATATAAAATTGGAGAATTTTATCTGACAGAAAATGATGAAACGTTAATTAAAAGGAGGTTATCTGGAAACCAAATGGCAAAGGATATTCATGAAAAAGCTACAAAAGTTTCCCGTTTCATTTCTAAATTCCCTTATGTAGAAGGTGTTGGGATTTCTGGATCTTTATCTAAAGGTTATTATGATGATGAAGGAGATATCGATTTCTTTATCATTACAAGTCCCAAACGATTATGGATTGCAAGAACTTTATTAATTCTTTATAAAAAAATATTCTTATTTAATTCTAAGAAATATTTTTGTGTCAATTATTTTATAAGCTCAAATTCTTTAGAAATTGAAGAAAAAAACAGATTTACTGCTACCGAACTAACTACGATGCTTCCAATGTTTGGAAATGGGAGTTTTAATAATTTTTACAAACAAAATAAGTGGGTAGAAAACTATTTACCCAACAAAACTATTTCTGAAGATTTATCAGCATTAAATCAGGTAAAAAAATCATTACTCACAAGATTTATTGAAGGCATCCTAAATACTAAAATTGGTGATTGGCTAGATTCTTTCTTTCTTAGGATTACGTATAAAAAATGGAAATTAAAATTTAATAAATTAGAAGATAAGCATTTTAATATCGCTTTAAAATCTACTAAAAATGTTTCTAAACACCATCCTTTAAACTTTCAACGTAAAGTAATTGAACGTTTAAATGACAAATATGATGAATTAAAAGAAAAACACAACATTCATTTAACAAAAGAACATGCTTGATATTCTTTTTTCACATTCTTATTATTACCCATTAGACAAAAAACAATGGGAAAACAAAACTCCATATCCACCTCTTGGAACTATATATGCCGCTTCTTTAATGCGTAAAAATGATTTTTCTGTTTCTCTTTTTGATACCAATTTGAGGAATAATCCTTTTGATATTGAAAAAGAAATTCAAGAAAAAAAACCTTCCTTTTTGGTCATCTATGATGATGGGTTTAACTACCTCACAAAAATGTGTTTGACCAATATGCGAGAGGCAGCATTCGAAATGATTGCTATAGGAAAAAAATACAATTGTACAGTGATTGTAAACAGTTCAGACAGTACCGATCATTATAAAAAATATTTAGATGCTGGTGCCGACTATATTATTTTAGGTGAAGGAGAACTCACCTTAAAAGAATTGCTTTTCAAAATAAAAAATAAAGAACAAATCACAGATTTAAAGGGTATTGTTTTTAAAAATAATGAGGAATTTATTATCAATCCAAAAAGAGAAGCTTTAAAAGATTTAGATGAACTTCCAATGCCTGCTTGGGACCTAGTAGATGTAGATGCCTATAAAAAAGTGTGGGCGGAAAGAGGAAAAAAAATATCCTTAAATATTGCAACAACTAGAGGATGTCCTTATAAATGTAATTGGTGTGCAAAACCTATTTATGGAGTTCGTTATAATTCTCATTCTCCAGAATACATTACTAAATTGATCTCCTACTTAAAAGAAAATTATGGCGTCACTAACTTTTGGATGTGTGATGATATTTTTGGTTTAAAACCACGATGGGTTCAAAACTTTAATACAGCATTAAAAAACGCAGATTTAAAAATAGCCTATGTAATACAAAGTCGTGTAGATTTATTATTAAAAGAAGACAGCATTGATGCCTTAGCGGAAAGTGGTTTAAAAGAAGTTTGGGTGGGTGCAGAAAGTGGCTCTCAAAAGATTTTGGATGCCATGGATAAAGGAACTCAACTTTCCCAAATCTATGATGCTACACGTTTATTAAAGTTAAAGAATGTGAAAGTCGCTTTCTTTATTCAGTTTGGATATTTGGGAGAAACAAAAGAGGATATTGCAAAAACGATTGCTATGATTAAGGAGTTACAACCTGATAATATTGGTGTTTCAGTATCCTACCCATTACCTGGGACCAAGTTCTATGAGATGGTTAAAGACGATCTAAATCTAAAAAGCAATTGGACAGATTCTGATGATTTAGCGATGATGTTTCAGGGGACTTTTAATTCCAATTATTATAAAAAACTGCATCGATATGTACATAAGGAATATAGGAAAAGTCAGGCTATTACTAATTTTAAAGACATCATTAAAAAGCCTTCATTAGTTTCTACAACTAAATTACGTTCCATACTTTTGTATTTTTATTATGCCCCTAGTGCTTTAATAGATCAAATCGTTTTAGATAAAATGGAACATACAAATGGAGACTAATTTTGATGTATCTGCAAAAAATTACGATACTGTTTTTACCTTTTCAGAAATAGGAAAAGCACAACGAAATCGTGTTTATCATTTTCTTAAAAAAAACATTCTTAAAAAAAATAACCTTAATATTCTAGAAATTAATTGTGGAACTGGTGCTGATGCTAATTTTTTTTCTAAAATGAAGCATACTGTCTTGGCAACTGATATTTCCTCAGAAATGATTAAAGTTGCAAAACAAAACTATACGAATCCAACTGTTAAATTTAAACAGTTGGACATCAAAAATATTACCTCAACTACTTTTTTAGATAAATTCGATTTTATTTTTTCTAACTTTGGAGGATTAAATTGTTTGTCTCCAAAAGAGTTAAGAGATTTTTTATTCATTTCAGGTTCCTTATTAAAACCTAATGGTAAAATGGCCTTGGTCCTCATGCCAAAAAACTGTTTATGGGATCGTTTTTATTTTTTAGTAAAAGGGGAATTTAAAAAAATAGCTAGAAGAAATACAAACCAACCAATATTAGCAAATTTAGAAGGAGTTCAGATTCCTACTTGGTATTACAATCCAAAAGAAATTATATCCAATGCATCAGAAAAATTTAAAATAGTATCGTTAAATCCAATCGGTATTATAATTCCTCCATCCTATTTAGAGCCTTTTTTCAAAAATAAAAAAATAGTTTTAAAGTTTTTAGAATGGAAAGAAAAATGGTTGTCTAATAAATTTTGGGCTAAATATGCAGATCATTACCTAATTGTGTTTCAAAAAAAATAATTAATATGAGTATTGTTTTAACCCACGGTTATTATTTACAGGAAGACCCTACAGAGGCTAAAATTATGAAGCCCTATGCTCCTTTGGGTTTGCTTTATTTATCTGGTTATTTAAATGAACAAAAAATACAGAATCATGTATTCGACGCTACCTTTTCTAATCGACAAGAACAATTATATTTTATTGAAAATAAAAAGCCAAAATTAGTTGCTATTTACACCAACTTAATGACGAAAATTAATGTTATTAAATTAGTAAAAATATTGCTCTCTGAAGAAAAATATGGTTTTCCAAAAATAGCATTAGGAGGTCCAGATGTCACTTATAATCTAGAAAATTATTTAAAAACGGGCGCCCATTTCATCATTATTGGGGAAGGCGAGCAAACTATTACGGAGTTATATCAAGCGATTTCAAATAAAACTGACATTACCAAAGTAACAGGTATAGCATATTTAGAAAATGACCAAGTGGTTAAAACTCCTCCTAGAGTTAAATTAAAAGATTTAAGTACCCTTCCTTTACCCAATAGAGAAGGAATCGCTATTGAAAAGTATTTAGATACTTGGAAAACGCACCATGGAAAAAGTTCGATGACTATTAGTACACAAAGGGGATGCCCTTATACGTGTAAATGGTGTAGCACCGCTGTATATGGTCAAAGTTATAGAAGACGACCTGCAAAATTAGTGGTTGAAGAAATGGGGATGCTTCAAAAAAATTACAAGCCTGACTCCATCTGGTTTGTAGATGATGTTTTTACCGTGAGCCATAAATGGATTAAAGAATTTCATGAAGAAACACAAAAACAAAATATAAAAATTCCTTTTGAATGCATTACAAGAGCAGAGCGATTAAATGATGAAATTTTGCAATTATTAAAGGAAGCTGGATGTTTTCGCATATGGATTGGCGCAGAAAGTGGTTCCCAAAAAATTATAGATGCCATGGACAGACGTGTGGATGTTACTGTGGTAAAAGACGCTATTATTAAAACAAATTCTATAGGCATTGAAACGGGTACATTTATCATGTTAGGTTATCCTGGGGAAGTTGAAAACGACATTAACCAAACTATTAATTACCTTAAAAAAGCAAACCCTACATATTTCACCATTACAATTGCCTATCCTATTAAGGGGACGTCTTTATATGCTGAAATTGAAAAAGATATTATTGTCCAACCAGATTGGGAAACCTCAACAGATCGTCAAATTGATTTTAAAAGAACTTATTCAAGAAAGTACTATGATTATGCAGTCCGGAAAGTAGTAAATGAAGTGAATTTTCATAAGGAAGTTTTAAAAGGAAAAAACAGAAACACTTTGAAAGCATTAAAATTAAAAACGAAATCTATATTGGCAAGTGGATTAATGATTGTTAGTAAATGATTTATGAAAAAACTAATAGTTTTTATATTAATAGTGTCCTTTTCTTGTACTAATTCTTCCTATGATGATATCGTAAATGAAGATCTTACGCTAAAATTAAAATGGAATAAAAGTTATGAAGACGATTCTATTGAAAAAGCGATTATTGGTTTACAATGGACCCTCTCGTATCTAGGAGCAACATTACCATTATCTGGAAATGGTATTGAAGTCCAATCACCAAATATTTCGATTGATATCGAAAAATTAGGATTCAATTCTAATGCTTTAGAAAAAATGAAAATTTTGAATGACGTAATAAAAGCTTCTGAAGAATATCAATTAACAAACACAATCGATTTAGGAAGGTATGTGAGTTTATTAATTGGAGCTCCCGAACATTATTATGAAATTACTGGTGTTCCTTATTTACTTTCAGAGATGTTGAACAATTATGAATTAAATTCTGAAAGAGGGCGTGTAAATAACTCTGGGGTCTCTTATGAAACTAGATTGATAAGTTTTTCTGAACAAGATGGTTTCAATCAACTTTTCTTTTGTGCTGAAGTAGATCCAGAGACTGAAGAAATATTCGAATATGAAACCGTAGATTTAATGTCAAACGGTCAAGTTCGATTTGGAATATATGATAAGGATGGTATAAGAATTAGCAATACAGATCCTTTACATTCCAATGCAGGAAAACCAGCAAAATGTATATGGTGCCACGAATCAGGGATACAACCTTTATTTAGTATCCAAGATAATTTTGACGGATTTATTCCTTATTTAGAATTTAAAGATTTGTTAGTCGATTTTAAAACTTCGCATAAAAGTCTACAAAATTCTTTAGCAGATGGCATTAATTTTCAAGAATCCCTGCAACATATCCAAACAGAACTTTTATATATTTCATTTATGGAACCCTCCGCAGAACGTTTGAGTTTAGAATGGAATATTCCCATTAATGAAGTTGAAAATTTACTCGTAGGATTTCCTACGCATATCCATGAAGAGTTTTCTTTTTTAGGAAATTTATATAACAGAGAAGAAATTGAATCATTTGCACCTTTTAATGGGTTACAGGTTTCAAGTAGTATTCGAGAATTATCAGAAGTTGAAGTCAATTATTTAAATTAAATGAGCCAAAAGGGAAAATATATAAAACGGTTAAAAACCATTTCCCTTTTTGGAATGAGTCAGCTATTAAGTGTATTTTCTGTTTTAATACTTTCTTATATTATAATTCAATTTCACTCAATTGAATTATGGGGAGAATATGTTGAAATTTTAATTTGGACAAATGTCTTTTTACTTTTTTTATCATTCGGAAATAATGATTATTTATTAAAATTATTTAGCAAGAACCCATCAAAAATTAATCAGCAGTGGACAAATAATCTAATTGCTAGAAGTATTCTTTTACCACCTAGTTTATTATTAATTCTTTTTATTCCTATTTTCAATCATCTAGAGTGGATAATTTTTATAGTAATACTATTTCAATTTTTAAATCAATCTTTTAAATCTCTAATTGTATATCATAGAAAGTTTATACTTAATATTTTTGTCGAATCAAGTTATTTATTATCACTAATAATTCTTGTCTTTTACAATTTAGAGTCCCTTAATCTAAAATTATTATTGCAAATAATATTGATTTCTCAAGGACTTAAGTTCTTATTATTTTCAATTGTATTATTAAAATATTTTAAATATGTCAAGGTTCAATTTCAATTATTAGAATTAAAAAAATCCATACCTTTTTTTATTCCTTTAGCGATTGGAACTTTTAGATCAAAGATTGATGTCTATTATGGAACTCATTTTTTTAGCGTTTCACAACTAAGTAAATACCAAGTTTTTTTAACCTTTCTAGCATTAACTCAAATGGCAAGTACTTTTGCCATTACACCCTATTTAAAAAATTATTATCGCTCTTCTAACACTGTAATCAAAAAGATACAAAAAAGGTTTTTTGTTTTTGGCTGGGGTTTTGCAGTTGTTGCAACTGTTTTTATGTATGTTATCATTTCAGAAATATATAACCTAGATTTTACGTTTCAACAATATGGATTAGCATTTTTATTTATGATACCACTATTTTTACAAGTACTTTTAGTAAGTGAGTATTATAAGAGAGACAAACAATATAAAATTGCTTCTTTTGCGTCAATTGTCGTTTTCATTCAGATAATTATTGGGTATTTTTTAATAAAATATTGGAATATAAATGGTGCTTTATTATTAAAATTATTAGGGCAATGGGGAATTGTAATTATATTATGGTTTTGGATTAAAAAACAAAAATAATTTGAAAAATTTCATTAAAAACATATTAATTTCTCTTTGGAAACCTTTTAGTCCAAACCCAAATCAAGATTATTTATTTATCATGGGTCATCCTAGAAGTGGAAGTTCTTTATTAATGCATATTCTTGAATCTAATGATGAAATAATTGGCTTTGGTGAATATTTCACGAAATATAAAGATTCAAAAAGTTTATTAAAATCTGAATTTGATATTAGAAGAAAATCTAATTCATCGTAAATCAAGTTAATCATCATTCAGTAACTCCAAACTTAAAGGTGGTTATTTCAAAAACGAATAAACACCTATTACTTATTCGCAATCCGGAAGATACACTCTCAAGTATGATCAAGCTTTCCGACAGTGTTAATCAACCTATGTGTCAAGAAGCAGTTACAACTATTTATATAGAGCGTTTAGAGTATTTAAAGAAAATGACCGATTTAATAGACCCTTTAAATTGGATTTTCATTTGTTATGATGACTTATTAAATAATTCAGAAGAAAATTTAAAAAACCTAACAAATTTCTTAGCGCTTAAAGAGCCACTAAAAAAAGAATATCACCTTAAAAGCTTTACACAAAAATGGGGTGATCCTTCAAAAAATATTACCAAAGGAGAAATATTTAAAACTCCTTCTGA
>Ga0233444_10006303_pt1 | contig 10623 bp, 9 predicted proteins | sample SI_124_October20_6_FD_182792 | JGI IMG/M metagenome (GOLD analysis project Ga0233444, IMG submission 182792) | Seawater microbial communities from Saanich Inlet, British Columbia, Canada - SI_124_October2016_10_MG | ecosystem: Environmental > Aquatic > Marine > Inlet | place: Canada: British...
TGCTGTTACCTACGTGGTCTTTCACTGACAGAGTACCTGTCCCGCCCTGAGGCATTGCTACATCGATGTAGAACACGTAATAATTGAAATCGATACCTGATGGATGGCCACTATCTACGAAAGTGTCTGTAACTTCACCGTCGATAGGCCCTTCGAACACTCTGTCTTTCAAGTCAGTGGCCCGAATAAACCAAACTTCACCGTTGTAGTTGCTTCCAGTGTTGGTAAGAGTCATACGGAATTGCAATTCATCATCTTCATTCAGCCATTCAAAATAGTCTATGAAACCGTGGGTACCATCAAAATGGTACTCCATTGAATGCCCCGACTCGCTTGTTGCTTGCACTACAGCCATACCGTTTTTCGAACCGGTAGTTTCAGCAGACCAATATTCGCCAAGTAAAGTGAATTCCCAAGTATCCCCAGATGTCCAAGGGAAATTGAATACTGGTTGTTGATCTCCATTTTCATAAACAGACAATTCATCGATAGTTACACGGCCCAAGAAGGGGTTGTGATTGATTACAGCATGCCTCTGTGCTTCTCTTTCAGAGGAAATCCCTAGCATGTATAAACCATCATCATCGTTAATTTCAGTTACAACAAGTCTGGCTGTATCTTCACCGAACTGTGCTGTTTCGAAAGTGTACAGCCACCAGTCACCTACTTGCCAACCCGGTTTCTCAACAGATTCAACCTCGAACTCTTCATCTGAATCATCTCCAGTATTGATGCATCCGCTGAGGGACAGTGAGGCCATCAGTAGGGCAGCAAGCATAGCACGCATGCCGGCCCCTACCATTGGTCATTTTTCAGATAGTGGGTTCCTTGTTCACAACAATCCTGTGATTGTAAGACCAGGAGCAATAACTACTGCAACGATACTCATCAACTTGATCAGGATGTTAAGTGATGGACCACTTGTGTCCTTGAATGGGTCACCGATTGTGTCTCCAATAACGGCTGCTTCGTGAGCATCATCGCCTTTTTGTGCGCCTTCGATGTGACCTTGCTCGATTGCTTTCTTTGCATTGTCCCAAGCACCACCAGCGTTAGCCATGAATAGTGCCATTAGAACGCCTGTGACTAGAGAACCTGCGAGAAGTCCACCAAGTGCAGGAGAACCTAGGAGGTATCCAACGACTACAGGTGCAACAATTGCGACCACACCAGGTCCAACCATTTCCTTTAATGCAGCATCTGTTGAAATCTCAACACATCTTGCACTGTCAGGATACATTGTTCCCTTGTGTTCGATCTTCTCAGGCCATGAGGAGACGTCGTCAAGATCAACACCGTCAGGAGTATTTGCAGTTAGAGCTTCTCTCATCATACCGAATTGTCGGCGGATTTCAGTAACCATTTCATTAGCAGCCTTGCCAACAGATGTCATGGTCATTGCAGCGACTACGAATGGTAGAGCGCCTCCAATCAAGAGCCCGATAACGACCTTAGGGTCAGAAAGAGCCAATTGACTGAGGCCTAATCCTGCTGCTGCAGAATATGCTGCGAATAATGCGAGTGCTGTTAGAGCAGCACTTCCTATTGCGAAGCCCTTGCCGATAGCAGCGGTTGTGTTACCAATTGAATCTAGACCATCTGTGATTTCGCGTACATCCTTTCCTAGGCCGCTCATCTCAGCGATTCCACCAGCGTTGTCTGCGACTGGTCCATATGCATCTACTGTCATTGTAACACCAACAGTTGCTAGCATTCCCATAGCAGCCATTGCGATTCCGTACAGGCCGAACTCTGGCATAAATCCGCCAGCGCTACTAGAAGTGTGGCCATCCATCATGAAATGGTTAGCACCAAAGATACCGAAACAAATCAAGATAATTGGAAGGAAGGTGGACATCATACCAACTGAAAGTCCAGCGATAGCGTTTGTTGCAGGACCTGTCTTAGACATCTGCCCAATGTGAGGAATCGCCTTTGGTTTGATTCCAAAGACATCTTCAATACCGGTGTAGTATTCAGTCACTAGACCGATAAGAATACCGACTATTGAACCAATAATCACTGCAATCATTGGCTCTGTTCCTGTATCTAGGCCCATGAAACCAATTCCGAACCATCCTACAACCCAGAATAATCCTGCACCGATGAATGTGGTGTTACGTAGAGCAGCACCAGGCTCGCCGTTCTTCAAGAGTTCCATGGAGAAGACTCCGACTAGAGATGCGAGGTATCCCACTAGTCCCAAGAAGATTGGAAGGATGACATAGTCTGCGTTCATGTTATCACTGGAGTTTGCGATTACCATTGCAGCAATTATTGAACCGACGAAAGACTCGAAGATATCAGCACCCATTCCGGCTACGTCGCCTACGTTGTCTCCCACGTTGTCTGCGATAACACCAGGGTTACGAGGATCGTCTTCAGGAATACCTGCTTCGACCTTTCCTACTAAATCCGCCCCAACGTCAGCAGCCTTGGTGTAAATACCGCCACCAACACGAGCGAATAGTGCGATAGAAGATGCACCCATACCGAATCCTGCAGCATGATGAATGTTAGTAGTGCCAGTGTCTCCTGCGCCCAAGAAGTAAGCAACTAGAGAGATACCTAGTAGGCCAAGCCCACCAACGGATAGACCCATTACAGCTCCACCATTGTAAGATACCGCTAGTGCGCCCGCCTGGCCTTCTTTTTGTGCAGCCATAGCAGTTCGGCCGTTTGCTGCAGTAGCGGCTTTCATTCCAGAAAGACCCGCTAATACGCTAGCCACCGCACCAGCGAGGAATGCTAGTGCAGTCAAATGACCGTCATCTTCGGTCACGAAGAATAGTACAACTGCAACTACTCCTACGAATATTGAGAGGTACTTGTATTCAGCTTTGAGGAAAGCCATAGCCCCATCTTGTATTTGTTCAGTGATATCTGCAACCTTTTTGTTGTCGATTTTCACACTAACTACTTTCTTGTATAACAATGCAGCAATAACTAATCCAACTAGGGATGCTATTACAGCGTATAATGCAATCATGTCGTTCTCCATCATAAACACCTTATTGGCTGGCGACAAAAGTCCCCTTCATAAGGACATCCCCCGATGAAAGCAGGAGTTCTAGCGTTTTGATGTCATTCTACTTTGAAGCCGACGCTCTCAATCGCCTCGCTGAGAACACCCGATTCAACACCTTTAGCAGTTACTGAAACCGAGCCTTCAGATGCTGAGGCTTCAACTTTCTTAACGCCTTTTATGCCAGTTAATGTCCTTGTGATTTTGCGTTCACAGCCCCCGCAATCCATCCCAGATACTTTGAATTCGAACGCCTCGGCACGAGAAAATAGCCCCATGTACAAGCGGATATTGCTCTACAACTTGAATGCGATGGTTGATAGATGAGCGGCTTTCACCTGAGGCCATGGCAATAACTGCTGAAGAGGTACTCAAAGAGATTGGGCCTGTTCAAGAAGTCCTTGATGCTCACGATGGAGTAGTTACAGTCATCGACACTGCAGACGGTAACGTCATGCTCTCACTAGATGGCGGATGCGTAGGCTGCTCATCAACGCCAATGACTGCAATGCAGATCTACTATTCATTAAAGCAATTAGATTCAGTAAATGATGTTGTATTTGTAAACGGGGAGTTGCCGGAATACATGCGTACTTTCATCGACCAGAAAATGGCTGATGAAGCTAAGAATGAAGGCGAAGTCATCTAATTATTCATCACCATCAGATTTACCGATAGTGTGTGGGTTAGCCCCAAATGAGACATTTTGTCCTTTGATGTTCAATCTTGCAGCTATTGCAATTATTACACAAAGAACTGACAGAGGCTTGGGGAGATAGTTGGAACCCCACAATTCCCCACCGGAAAGTGAAAGCCACCACAATATCCCCGCAGTAATCAATAAAGAGAACATGATGAAGTTCTGTGCCATCAATTCCAACTTCTCGCTACGAGAAAATGTCGCAATGAAAATAAAAGCAGTCAACGAAATAAAACACATTGATTGCGCTAAAACTTCGATTACCCCTACCTCGACCATACCCATGCCAATAGGCAGGGGTTCTTCAACCCGCACGCAGTGGAAAGGGTATGGCAGGCGCATCTTGGACACTACCCAAGCCGCGAATGAATGGACCTCCTTTCTTTAGCCGCAATCAGATAAGTACTGCCCTACATCAAATGGCTGTATTACTGGAACTATCTGGAGCGAATATGTTCCGTACTAGATCATACCAAAATGGCTCGAGATTGATTGGTTCTTTATCACAGGATTTAGGAGAACTAGTAGCCAGTGGTGAGTTGTTTAGCCTCAAAGGAATTGGAAAAGGACTCGGATCTGCTATTTCTCAAGCGGTTGGTGAAGGGCAATGGCCAGAGGACTGGGTATCACTTCATGAGAACACACCAGAGGGACTTATTGAGATGCTTGGAATCCCTGGTGTTGGACCAAAGAAAATCAAGGTGCTCCACGATGAGTTGGGCGTGATGTCTGTCGCTGACCTTCAGGAAGCATGTGTGAAAAATGAAGTTGCCCCAATGAAAGGATTTGGAGCTAAAAGCCAGCAACGTATCCTCGACGGCATAGACCTACTAGCAAGATTCTCAGCACGCAGACGACTTGATGTTGGATTGAGATATGGTCAGACATTCTTGTCCATGATAGAAAAGTTATCAGGGGTCGAGAGGGCTGAATTAGCAGGCTCTGCAAGAAGAAGAAGAGAGACGATTGGTGATTTGGATATTGTTGCTGCTGTACAACCTAGCGATGTTGAGATGGTCACTAATGCAATATTATCACTCAACGGTATCGCTGATGTCAAGGGAGCAGGTGACTCCAAAGTTTCCGTAATACTTGATACATCGATATTCGAAGATGGATTTAGCCTCGGACACCTGGATGCAAATGTATTGGATGCAATTGGAGGCGAGAGTTACGAACAACTCGAATCTGGAGGCACAATCGATGCTCAAGTCAGACTGGTTCCCCCTCATGTATTCCCATTCACTCTAGCATACTTCACGGGCTCAAAGGAACACAATATTCGCATGAGACAGGTAGCACAAGACAAGGGATTGAAACTGAATGAATTTGGTTTGATGCCTGAAACTGAATTAACTGGTTTAGAGGCTGCTGCCACATCACTTCCTGCGATTGATGAAGCAGACATTTACTCCCATCTTGGACTCGAATACGTCACTCCTGAACTAAGAGAGGACATTGGAGAGATTGAGGCTTCGGCAGCCGGAGAACTTCCTGAATTGATTACTCTATCCTGTATCAAAGGCGCATTGCATAACCATACAACCCTGTCTGATGGAGAAGCAAGTTTGGAACAAATGGCAGATGCTGCAAGACGCATGGGATGGAATTGGTTGGGTATTGCTGACCATTCACCTACATTGCAAGTAGCCCATGGTGCAAGTGCGGATGAATTACTGGCTCAACATGCAACAATGCAGGATTACAACGCTGAGTGGCAAAAGGAGGGAGTAGATTTCAGATTATTCTCCGGAGTTGAATCCGACATACTAGAAGATGGTAAACTGGATCATCCAGATGAAGTCTTGGCACAAATCGACTATGTTGTCGCCAGCGTGCACGCTATGGGAAGATGGAGAAGTAGGGATGAATCGCAGAATACCGAAGATTTACTGAAGTGTCTCGAGCATCCTGCAACCACGGTACTTGGCCACCCCACAGGAAGAATCCTACAAGGCCGGGATGGATATGAAATTGACCTCCATACAGTTCTCGAACATATGTCTGAAGCTAACAAGGAAGGAGAATTGAAAGCAGTAGAACTCAATGCTTCACCCTACAGACTCGACCTAGACTGGAGATTCTGTAAAAGAGCAAAAGAATTGGGCGTCCCAGTAGTGATTAATCCAGATGCACATTCAATAAAGGGCCTTGGAGACATCGATTATGGAGTAATGGTGGCTCGTAAAGGTTGGTTAGAAAGCGGAGACATTCTGAATTCTTTAGAGGCAGAAGAAATGAATGCGAGGCTAATGAGGTGATATAATGAGGTTTCTTAGAGCATTGATTATTGGATTACTTTCGATATTCCCCGGCACCATTGTGGGCTACCTTGGGTGGTTGGCAACAGGCGGTTCTGAGGAAACCTACGCACCGGAGGTCGTATTCTTCTGTAATATCATTCCATTTGGATTTGTACTTTTAGGATTCATTTGGGCGTGGAGAAACGGTGAAGAATACGCTGTTGGTTACCAAGGGTGAGCATATGAAACGCTCTGAGAAAGCATCAAAGATTCTAGTTATGCTAGAAGAATTGTATCCAGAAACACCTGTTCCTCTAGACAATGATTCCCCATTTCAATTGCTAATTGCTGTACTCATGAGTGCCCAAACTACTGACAAAAAGGTAAACCAAGTAACACCTGAACTATTCAGAAGAGGAACTGATGCAAAGAAGATGTCGGAGTTGTCCGTAGAAGACATTCAGAGCATGATTAGGGAAGTTGGTTTGGCTCCAACTAAAGCAAGAAACATTTCGAAGTTGTCTAAAATCCTATGCGAATGTTATGACGGAGAAGTACCACAAACCTTCGAGCAGTTGGAAGATTTACCGGGCGTAGGGCACAAGACCGCAGGCGTTGTAATGGCTCAATCATTCGGAGTGCCAGCATTTCCAATTGACACACACATACACCGCCTCGCTGCTAGATGGGGTTTGTCTAACGGAACTAACGTTGTAAAAACTGAAAAGGATTTGAAGGCACTATTTCCTCGAGAATCTTGGAATAAATTGCACTTGCAAATAATCTTCTTTGGAAGAGAGTACTGCCCCGCTAGAAATCATGATTTGACAGAATGCCCGATCTGTTCTTGGACTGCTACCAAAAAGAGAATTGCTGAAGAAAGACGTCGCTGAATCATGTTGAAAACATGGATGATGCACCGTCAAGTATTATCGACGATAGTAGACTTGCTAATGCGGCTACCCAAAGCAACTGTATTGTCTGACCAATAGCGCTTGTGAAGCCACCACCACGAAGCCTGGTAGCAATCATTGATACAGCAAGTACCTGAACAAGAATTAGAATTGATGCTATTATTTTGAACATCATGATATTGTCATCCACTGCACTGGGGTCTTCCATTACAGGCAGAACGAACCCTCCTGACGAATCTGTAATCGATTTGATGTCGGTAGATTCTGCAATGCTAGTAGCTACTCCTGCAATAGTCTCACCCAATTGTAGAACGATAGAAATGGTAACGTTTAGAGAGACAACGGATGAGATGAGTAATCCAAGGGCTACCCCCCACATTGTTGATGCAGACAAACTTCTTCTTCTTCTTAAAGAGAGTAAATTCGTTACAGATTTAGAGACCATATCTGCAGTAGCAGCAGGTTCACCGGATGACTGAGACCCTTCGATGTAAATGCGGTTGTATCTTGCAATTACAGCAGAGTTGGTATCTGCCGCGAAATAATCCCAGGCCCTTTCGCTATCAATGCGAGTAGACAAACGCTTCTCTAAGCGGTCAATTGAACGATCTAAGGTTCCGAAGTCTATTCCTCTTAGCGCTCTGATTGTAGCGCTCGGCTCTGCACTTCTAGCCTGAGCAGTACCACCAAGAGCTCTAACGAAATCAGGGTATGCTTCATCTCTACGTAGAACATTTCTCTCTTCCCTCTGGACAAGAGTTGAAGGTATTAGCATAGGAGTTAATGGAATTGCAAGAAGAATCAGACCGTATTTATCCCAACTTAGAGTCAGACCTTCCCAGTAAGTAATTACCACGATGATAGTAAGTATAAACAAAATCGCGCTAATTATTCCAGCACCCAACCAAGTTTGCTTGAATAGTAGGCGGAATGGGGTGCTGAACTCATCTCTTGCAAAGGTTTGGTCATCTGGAATTGTTGCACGGAAGGCAAATAATGCCCCCACTTGAATTACTACAAACATAAATCCAGCAAGTAATAACCACCTAATTCGAGTTGCAATATCGATTGGCGTCTCACCATCACCAGTACCTATTTCGAAAAGTACCAGGTGTATTCCTGCAATGACCAATCCGAATAGACCAGCAGAGACCAAGGAGACATAAATCTCCTTCATTGTGTCCACGCTCTCCAAACGTGTATCGTAGATTGTATTATACTGCTCGGCAACCGTATCTTGTTCCGCACGCATGAAAGCATCAATCGGCTGCCCGGCTTCAATAGAGAACGCCATTCTATCCAAAAAGTCCGACCAGAGTGGAGAAGGAGATTGTTGGGCTACAATTCTTGCAGCCTCTGGTAAAGATGTATGCCATTTGTCCACCAGAGTTTCAATGCGTTGAACCTCTTGAGCAAGCTCACCATAATCTTTCATTTGTTTAAGAATGTCGAAAATAGTATTTGCGCCAACTTCACCCAATGACAAGATACCCATCCTTGTGATGAACATGTGCATCTCTTTTTCGATTAAAATGGCAGAACGATTTACTTCCAAAACTGGGAAGTATATCGCAGCACCACCTGAAAGAACAGGTAAAAGAAATAGAAGGAAAATTCCTGTAAAACCAGCAAATAACCCACCTTCAGAAAAACCTCCAGTCAGCCAAATCATTAGTGCTGCACTCAATAATCCCGATAATGCAGCAGGCAAAATGAACAATAATAGAAATCGAGGAACTGGCATTTCTAGACGACGCAGGGCGATCTGCCAAGTCGCCATACGTTCCATCTAAATCATCTCCAATTTCAGCGTTCAGTTATGCTGACCCATGTATCTACTGCTGCACGGAATGCATCCCAACCACTATTGTAGTACAAATTCAAGAGATCGAACACATCGTCATAATGTGTTAATCCCCTATCTACCATGGTCTGGATTGCTTCAGCACGCCGAGAAACTTCATCGTAAACATCTCTCTTGTTTTCGAAACCTGCCAATGCAGCGATTTTGTTCTCAAGTAAGTGTGATTGGAACATACCACGGAAGTAGTGCTTATCCTTAATCGGGTCCCATTCGAACATTCCTCTTGTTAGAACACCATCACTGTGCTTATTGTATCCGATAACTTCGTCAATTCCAGTAATACGTCTTGCGATACCACCATTCAATTCTACAACTTCTTGGAAAATTGCGAAATTCAGGTTATCGAAGAAACGGATTGGAACGTTGATTGGGTCACCAGTAAATCTCTGAATCATCTTCACGATAGATGATGCGTGGAATGTAGCAATTACTGGGTGACCTGTCTGCATAGCCTGGAAAGCAGTAGCACCTTCAACACCACGAATTTCACCAATGATAATGTATCTTGGACGGGAACGTAGAGCGGCCTTTAGTAAATCGAACATCTCGACTCGACTTTCTTCATTTTTGGAATCTCTAGTAACCAATCTCTGCCAAATCTTATGCCTTACCTTTACTTCAGGAGTATCTTCTGCAGAGTATATCTTGACATTGTGATCGATGAATGGTAATATCGCATTCAGCGTAGTGGTCTTACCAGATGCGGTTTCTCCACTCACCAGTACAGACATTCCGAATTCAAGGCATATCCAGATGTAAGCCGCAACTTGGGCACTCATTGTTCCCCATTGTACTAATTGAGTAACCGAGATGGTTTCCTCGGCGAATTTCCTGATTGTAAAAGATGGACCAAGCATTGATACGTCATCGGAAAATATGATGTTAATACGAGAACCATCGAGTAATGCACCGTCAATAATCGGTTTGTTATCGGATACCGGACGGCCTATTCTCTCCGACATTGCTCTAAGATACCTAGCAAGTAAGTCTCTCTCTCGGAATCTAATGTTCGAAGTAACCATACCGAACACCTTGTGATCCATATGTACATGCTTTAATCCAACAGAGTGTATGTCTTCCAGCATCTCATCTGAAAGTAGAGGCTCTAATGGACCATTTCTAATCAAATCCCGAATAATAATGTAACGCAGTCTGTCTCTCTGTTCTTTGGTGACAATAATTCTCTTGTCATCCATTCCTAGAACTTGCCACATCCTGCCTTGCCTGCGTGTAGATGTTCTGACTTCAGTATCGAGCACAGTATACCTGTCAACCATTCCAGAAAGGATGTTTTCGAATTCATCATCAGTAGTAAAACTAGGAGCACTAGGTGCCTCTTGGAGTAATACTTCAATCAAAGTTCGGCGAATGTTCTCTTCTTCATCTGTTAATTGAGGTTCTAAACCAAACCACAGAGTTTGGCCTTGTGAACCGTCGGAATCAACTGGACGATACATGTGAACAAAGATTGGCTCTTTTGTAATGTAAATCAAATTCATAGGTTCTATTTTTCTAGCATCCCTATCCAGTGGGCCGTAATAGTAAGGGCGAGTACCATACTTAGCCTCGAAATCCTTTACCCACAATGCAACGTGAGGGTGGGCTGCCATGACTGAATCTAAATCGCCACGCTGGAATTTGAGATCCTCATCAGCCATCAGCTCACCGCCGTGATATCTACAATGAAGCCCATGTAAGGTTCAACTCTCCAACCAACACTAGACTGAACAGGTCCTGCTGCTCGCAAAAATCTGGTTACAACAATTGTTCTCTTTATGTCTCCACCAATCATATTCGCATTCATATCAAGTAACACTTCGCAAGTTGAACGCAACTTGTGTAATAGTTTACTATCCATTTCATGAGGATCAACTGTC
>Ga0233444_10006305_pt1 | contig 10620 bp, 9 predicted proteins | sample SI_124_October20_6_FD_182792 | JGI IMG/M metagenome (GOLD analysis project Ga0233444, IMG submission 182792) | Seawater microbial communities from Saanich Inlet, British Columbia, Canada - SI_124_October2016_10_MG | ecosystem: Environmental > Aquatic > Marine > Inlet | place: Canada: British...
CCTGAAAAGGTCAAGGCGATAAAAAAGGTGCTCTGTATCCCTAATTTCAACCTTAAAGGATGGATTCATTTTAGATATAGGATTTCTTAGTTCTGTAGATTCGTAAGTTGCACCACAACTGTCACACTGATCACCTCTGGCGCCATCCGCCTCGCAATTTGGACAGGTACCTTCGATATATCGGTCAGGGAGAAATCTTCCCCCACCAGAGGGATTCAATTCGTAATATTGTTCCATTGTTCGCATTTCAAAAAAACCAGCGTCGTATAAATCTTTAAAATTCGATTGTACACGTTGTTTGTGGCTAACATCAGTCGTTCTATTGAACAGAGAACCTCCATATTCAACACCACGAGAATCGACATTTGGCATCCATGTACATCCAAGATCGAGTAACGCTTTAGAATTGATTTCATGAAAACGATTCACGACATCTTGTGGCTCAATACCTTCCTGTTCTGCAGAGACAGTGATTGGTGTTCCGTGTTCATCTGAACCTGAAACCATTAGCACACGATTACCTAGAGATCGTTCAAATCGAGCATGAATATCTGGTGGTAGGTAACATCCAGCCACATGACCGAGATGCAGTGGCCCGTTTGCATACGGCCATGCCACGCAAATTAGCACGTGGTCTCCATCGCTCATGCACTGCCCAACAAATCAACCATTTTCAACTCGACCCTTACGGATGATTAAGGAACGTCATTTTGAATAACGTTGTCCTCCTAGGGGTGTTTACCTGCGGAAAGGAGTACTCGTTCATCATGGGCCTTGAATTACTAATATTCTATACAATTTTGGCTATTGGAGTCTCCTTTCTATGCTCTATTCTCGAAGCAGTTGTCCTGTCCGTTCCAAATACACAGGTGGCTGTTTGGCAAAAGGAATCAGACAAGCGTGGCGTGGTATGGTCTAAATTGAAAGCTGACGACGCAGTGAAGCCCCTAACCGCCATCCTGACTTTGAATACCATTGCACACACCATGGGTGCGGCTGGTGTTGGTTCACAAGTACAAGATGTGTATGGGAATGAATACCTTACAATAGCATCGATCTTACTTACATTAGCAGTTCTCTTCTTGTCAGAAATTATTCCTAAGACTCTAGGGACAGCATATTGGCGTCAGTTGTCTTTAATCACAGGCAGGTCTCTGGTTGTAATCACAACCCTGCTCGTTTTTATTGTAGCTCCAATCCAGTGGATGAAAAAGATTCTTCCAAGCGCAGATGGCCAATTAGTAACGAGAGACGACCTTGCTGCATTAGCAGATCTCGGTGAAGAAGAAGGAGCTCTTATGGAAGATGAAGAAACTGTTATTCTTAATTTATTGAGGTTAAGAGAGATTCCAATCACTGAAGTGATGACGCCACGCGTTGTAGTATCATCTCTCCATAAGGACAAATCAATACGAGAGGTACTCGATGAGAATCCAGTACTACGATTTTCACGTATTCCTGTGTATAATGAATCAATTGATGATGTACAAGGATTGGTTATACGATCTGAACTCCTTGTCGCAGCAAGTCGAGATGAATGGGACAGAATTGTCGAGGAATTCTTGAAACCAGTGCAGTTTATTTCTATCGATCAAAGTGTAGATTCTGCTCTTGAAATGTTCCTTGGAGAACGACAGCAATTTGCTGTTGTCCGAGATGAATTTGGAGGCACATCCGGTATCCTGACGATGGAGGATGTTCTAGAGACATTACTCGGCGAAGAGATTGTTGATGAATTAGATGAAGTAGATGATATGAGAGAATTGGCTCGTGTCCAAGCGAGCAATCCATCAGAAGATGAGTGATTCCTCGTCCATCCAGTCTAGAATTAATTGATCTCTTTCTTTATTGGTACGCTCTTGGCTATGTTTTAGTTCTTCAACAATGTGATACGTGAAGTTAGAATCACACCTGGAATGTACATCTACTAAATGTTTCCAATGTTTTTGTCCCAGCGTTTTATCGAATTTAGCCTGTATCAGGAGCGTAGGAGCATCTGGAAGCCCCCAATTAGGTGATTCTAAGAACTCTATATCTTTGATATGGTATACAGAATCATTCATAGAATTATAGTGACGGAGCAGTCTTTTCATCATCCATGGATGCAATACTTCCGGTATCCGCAATACCTCACATGTTCTATTGTTAATCAATGAATATGAGGTGACGGGAGATTCAAGAATGACTCCCTTAAGATTACTTGAGGTTTCTAATTCGACTCGCAACCCTCGTTGGGCAATGAAACCACCCATACTATGTCCGTGTACAATGAAACCATTCTCCAGCCAACCGTTATCTGAATACAATTCCATTACTTTTTCAAAATCATGGCATACATGCATAGCAGCCCAGTGATCGACCGGTTTATTCCCACCGTGCGCCCTCATTTCAAAGAGGAGTACATTGTAACCCGAGTCAATGTAAATATTCGAACGGCCTTCCATATTCAAGGATCTTGAGTTCCAACCATGAATAAGTATAGCTAGGGGTTTACCATTATCCATAGGAGTTCTTAGCCAGCGTACTGGGTAACCATCAATATCTTGTTCTTCAAATATTAAATGGTCTGGAATGTCTGGAGTCTTCCTTTGAATTGGCAATATAAACATCAGGCCAAGTGTGAAACTCAACCATAAATCAATGATTATAACTGGAATAAGACAAATCCAGATCAATGCAGCATTAATAGGAATAAAGAGACTGAATGTAAAAAGGGAAACCCACATACAGAGGTGGAGAACAAATGGCCTAAACCGTTTGATGGACATAATCAATCGGAGGTAAAGTGAATGGAATCAATCTTCTGATTCAGAATCAGTTTTCTCTTCATCATTCTTTTCTTCTGATGCTGCTGATTTTGCCTTCTTCTTGTCTTCAACACGCTGAGCATACTTCTCACCAAATTGACTCATACTTTCAAGACGGGCACGGAAACCAGAAGTTTCTCCTCCTTCGGAAATATATCGTACGAGATATGCTCCGAAGATTAAATCGAATAGGCCTTGGCGCAAATCACTGTTGCGTGAGAATTGCCAGTTTACAATCCATAGAATCATCAAGAGTGCTCCAATGGATGTCAGTACAATTGGTGTAGTGCCTTCTGCAAACTTTCCAGCCTGCGTGAATACCATAATGAATCCAATCAAAGACGATACGCCAATATTGTTGACAAACAATCCGTGGAGGAATAGTGGTTTTGATCCATCGCCACGTATGTATCTCGTAGATGATGTGTATTGGCCGAGATTACGCCCGGTCCATATTGGCAATACAATGCCGTTAAAGATGAAAATCAAACCTGCACCTGCGAATAGGAGTGTGTTTGCAAAACCTCCGCTTGCACCACCAGTCGCTACAGACATGACCAGAGCGCCGATTAGAAGTGAGAAATTCACTGTGAAATTAACCCACCAGGATATTACGCGGTTCAAACTCGATGCGATTTCAAAATCAGAAGAAAGGCCTTCTGGACGAGCCTTCTTGACCTTGATTTTCGATTCTTTCTTTGCCTTCTTAGCAACTTGTGTAGCTTTCTTTGGTGCTGCTTTTACCGCTTTTGCTGCCTTTGCAACAGGTTTTGCCTTTTTGACAACTTCATCTTTCGTTTCGACCTTATCGAGTAATCCCATTTTATCACTTCACTTACGCGTACATTTCCGAGATTTGCTTGTACAATGCAAAATCACCTGAATCCACAAATGCTGTTATCGATTCATCTGGCATGTTACCCAATTGCTCATCGATAATTTTGAAAAATTCTCCCCGACGTTCATCATCGATGGCTGCTGGATCGGCCCCAACTTCTTTGAATAATTCAAATCCATCAGAAGCCATAAACGATTCAATTGCCTTTTCTGGAAGTTCATCTCCAAGAAGATCATTTACGATTGTAAAGAATTGAGTGAAAAGTTCATCTGAATCATCCATTTCAGGTTCTTCCGAGTCTTCGGATTCTTCATTTACCTCAACTACTGTAACTTTCTTAGGTTTAGGAGCTGATACAATACCTTTGAGTTCTTTTCTCTCACGCATTAATGATTCAAGTTGAGGTACAAGAGTTTTGAGAGCCGCTTTATCTTGGGAAGCTTTGGCGGCTTCATACTGCGGTTTGAGAGAACGAAGTTCAGTTTCTACTTCCTCAAGACGGTCAGGTTCTTCGACGTCAAGTAATTCTACAACAGGTTCCGAACGAATTTCATTTAGAGCATCTTCTCGTTCTTTTTTCCTCAAAACGATGATGTCCCTGTCCAACGAGTGGCCAAAACGATCGGAGTATCGGTCAAGGAGAGAACCTGCCTCGCCGGAGCCAAGTCTGTCAATAGCTCCATAGATTTGAGGAAGTGGCTTAGCAGAGCGTTTGGCCCATAAGTCTCCATATTCATTCGAATCTTTAGCAGGTGCTGCCTGTGGCAATGGAGCAGGTGGAGTGACTTGTGCTGGTGGGGTGGCTGGAGCATTCACCGTTGGTACCGCTGGAAGTGGTGGAGCCACTGGCAAAGGAGCCGAGGGCAAGTCTCCAGGAGCCGGTTGTAATGGAGGTAATGGCATGCCAGGCATGGGGTGTTGACCAGCAAGTGGTGGTAAGGGCATTCCAGGCATTGGAGGCAACGGGGTTGCGGGAACATTTTGTGATTTGTTCTTTTTCTTCCGGCGCATCGGCTCACCTCTAAATGTCTTGGAGATGATGCTGCCCTTGAACCTTCCCACAAATAAGACAAGGAAAATTATAGATTTCGACCATGAATCTAAACTAGGGAGCCCCAGCCTTTTAGACACAAAAAAGTTGCAGATGATTCAGACACATCGATGACATCTCCTTGTTTTACTTCATGTGTATTGTCTCCAAATCGAACAATTGCGTCTTCTACGGTAATTTCGACTTTGAGATTTTTATCCATACCGAAAACAAAGGCTTCATTCAGTGCATCGAAAGGGTTAGAACGATCAGGATCAAGTCGTTCTAACTCGAATTCTGTTACTCGCATTCCTGTTTTCCCATGCAGAGACGTTGGCCATCGGATTTGTCTGCGGACATCTATAGTCACAACTTCATCAGTTTCCCCAGCAGCCCCTAAAACGATTGAAGCATCGGATTTAACCAAATCTAGGAATAATCCTTGCAACTTCCCAAGCGCAGCAAATTTTCCATCAAGCACTCGTTGCAGTCGTTCCTCATGAACGAACAAATCTGCTAATTTTTGAATGGAGGCGATTCCACGTCCGGGTTTCCCCTCTCTCCGAAGTTGTTCTTTAAGTTCGAGATGTAACGTCTTGAGTGTGCTCTTAGAATCTTCGGCATTTGTTGCAATATCGGTCAATTTCCCGATCAGTGTAGGGATTTGGCCACGAATTCTCTTCGACCAACCTTTAGAATTCACATCATTATATTGAGCAAGACCTCCAGATACATCAACTCCTTCACCTCGAATGTGCGAAACGAGTTCTCTCCTCGCTTCTGAATCCAAATGAAAGAGCGAAGGATCTCTATAATGGAGGTGAAACCCTCGATGTCCAGAAAACGTGACTTGTAAAAATTCTCTTTTGAAGCCAAATTCAGGTTCTAAAAAATCATTCCAAAGAGCATGGGCTTGGTCGCGTATTACATCGAGCATTCCGGGGAAATCTCTGTCGGTGACACCAGGCAGGTGATCTCCATCCAAATCAAAAATTAAATCAGCACCTTGCCATTCCTTTGCATCCATTTTCATTTCATATGGCTTATTCCAGTAAGCAGTTGAATAGAAACAAGAATGCATTGCTCTCTCGGAGAGAAATTGGCGGAGATCATTTTCCCCTCTGAATGCTCGATGTCTTAGAGGTGGTGCGCCACCAAACGGGATGAACATCCATTCCCGCATGGTCATCCGTGGAGGACGCCAGAACTGGGATGTTTGATAATAACGGCCAAAGCGATGCGCAAATCGAGCCCATCCTTGTGATGCCATAATGACACTAGGAGGTGACAGTTATTGAACGAAACCCAATTTATTTTTTGATGTAAAATTTCTGTTCCATAGTGCTTACTTCTGTAACAGAATCGGCACCTGTCTTTACGACGTAATGATCCCAACAATAGTAGTGCTCATTAAGAACCATGGATGAGCCAAAAGTCAATCGTAATCCACAATCATGACATCGTGGGCCAATCTCACCATTAGGGGCTTGAGCTAATTGTACGTGTTCGTGTGGCATCTCCTCACCATTTGCTCCTGAAGGTCAAGGTTCTAAAATGTCGTGATTGAATCATTATCAAGGAGTGGAACTTTTTGCGACCCAATCCAATAGGTCAAGAGCAACTTCACAAGACTCACTGACTTCTACAAATGGATCTGATAGAAAACTTTCCAATATAGGTTGAGCAGATAGATTTCCTATTGCACCAAGCGCTTCTGCTGCTTCGTGTCGTACCATTACATGCTCATCAACATCTGATAGTCGCTCGATAAGTGAAGGAAGTGCTTCATCCATCTGCATCTGACCCAAAACATAGGCTAACTCATGCCTTAGTAATGCGCTCTTGGAGGAAAAGGCCTTGCAAAGGGCGAGGCATGAATCGGAGGTTCGAATATTACGGAATTTGAAAACCACTCGCATACGCTCGAACATCCGTGCTGAATCATCAAACAATATTGATTTCAGATGTTCCATATCAGATTCATCAGATGCGGGAGCAGGGTCAACAGAGCCGTATTCACTGACTTCTGGTTTTTCACCCATGCGAACACACCCTATTCTTCAGTGGCACCGATAAATTGCATTGACTCTTCAGAGAATTCTGGATCTATTAATCCAATTTCTTTTCCTTCCCTTAGGAATCGTCGAATTGAGGCTCTACCTTCTGGTTTGTAGTCAATGGTCCGATCATTCACGTACATGGTAACAAATTTTTGATTTGTTTCATCATCGATACCTCTACCCCATGCTTTTGCGAATTCTAAAGCTTCTTCTGGATGTTTAATTGAATGTTCGATGCTCATTTTGGTGTACATAGTTATGTCCTCCATAATTTTGTCACCTAAGTCTCTGCGGACAACGTTACCACCCAAAGGCATAGGCCATCCATCGGTTCGTTCATTCCACCAAACTCCTAAGTCAATGAGAACGTTCAGGTCATGTTCGACGTACGTTAATTGTCCTTCGTGGATAATAAGGCCACATGAATAGGTATCGTCAAGGATTCGTGGAATAATCTCGTCGAAAGGTACGACTTCGACATTAACATCTCCCCATGCGAGTTTGAGACCCATGTAAGCAGAGGTCTTCAGTCCAGGAATGGCTATGGTTGATTCTTTTGCTTCATCTAGGCTCAAGCCTTGTTTTGAAACAATCATAGGACCGTAGCCTTCCCCCATTGAAGCGCCGCAGTTCATCAAAGCATAATGTTCAGCAATGTCAGGAAATGCGTGAATTGAAACCGCAGAGACTTCCAACTCCTGTCGCATGGCTCTATGGTTGAGAGTCTCTATGTCTTGTAGTTCATGAACAAAATTATATCCTGGTGTAGGAAATGCATTCGTTGTCATCGCATGAAACATAAAAGCATCATCTGGATCTGGAGAATGTCCAATTCGAACAATCATGTTGCCATTCTCATCAAGCGGTAAAGATGCCATGTTCTTTCCAACTTGAAGACCTTCATGAACTAACCGATGAAAATTTTATACAACCAAGTATCAGAAATGATACACAGAGGGGATGGTTTAAGTATTGCATTGACCATTATGAAACATGGCGAAGTCATCCATGTTGAGGTTTCTCATCATCCCTTTGACCATACTGTTCATGGCTCCTATGATTAGTGCAGATTCAAATAATTTATTTTTTGAATCGACGTATGATTCGGGAATACAAAACCAAGGTTTTATGTCTATTGAACTTAATCAAGACGGAACAGTAGCCTACGCTTCATTTGGAAAGACTTTGATCCAATATACACCTACTAACCAAGATACCATTCAATCGAAATTATTTGAGCAAGAAATTTTGTCGATTGCACTTTCTCCAGATGGTTCGAGATTAGCTCTTACCATCAGGGACAGCGGTACAGCATCCGATACGTTCTACGTAATTGATACTGATACTTTCAATACAAAAATATCTTCTCAGGCCACTGCTTCTAATGCTGTTCTCCTTTCATGGACAAATAATGGAGCATCACTGATCACAAACCATCCTACAACGGGATTAATCAAACTCAATCGGGAAGATTTGAGTACCGAAGCTCAGTACAGTGGAAATCTATCAGGCAATGTAAAATGTGCAGACATATCACCTTCTGGTTCGTACATAATGGGTGCCGACGAAAACGGAAGACTCATGATTTGGAATTCAAACGGCGATTATATACACCACGAACTTATCCTCGATAATAGTGTTAATGATTGTTCATTTGATCCAACTGAATCCATGTTTACAGTGAGTATTGATGGAGATAAAATTCGAAAGTGGACCCTGTCAGGTTCTGAACTCAGACCCTTAGACGTGCCCGGTATCAATTCTTACAAGTGGTCTTCAAATGGGCAGCATGTATACGCTCATAGAACCACCATCGGCCAATTTCTTTCAACATATGATTCATCTGACTCAAGTGAAATTACAGAAGTAGCAATTTTTCATCCGTTTTCGGATTTTGAACTGTTGGAATCAAGCCCTGGGATTATTGAATATGCATTATTCAGTTCTACAACCGAACATGTTGTAACGTATCGTTCAATTCACCTAAGAAACGGAGTAGGTGAATCTGGTTCTGATTTTGATAGCGATGGAATTCCAAATTCTATTGATGATGATGATGACGGAGATGGCATAGAAGATATTTGGGACCTTAATTGCGATGCAGGAGGAAGTTTCAGTTGTGATTTGTTGCCAGATGAAACGTACATGCGTACTATGGATTTGATTCTTAATGAATCTGAATTAGAGGTAATAGAAACCTTCACGCTAAACAAATCTGACTCATCAATTGTCCGAGACTTATCACGTTACTCACTGGATTCCGATCTAAAACTATCAACCGAAGAAGCATTGCTCTTTGCAGAATCATATTGCGAGAATATCCATGAACAAAATTATTCAAAATCTATCCTAGATGCAATTGATATTAATGGAATTTCTTTAGATTATTTATCAATGAGTTGTAGCGTCATATCAGGCATGGAATTGACACAAGTTGATGACGATAGAACACACATAAGATATTCAATTTCTACCAAATTTAACATGACGGGAGACATTGAAATTGGCAGCAATGCAGTCCGAATTTTATACCAGCCGACTGCTGTTGATGGAAGTATCACAATCCTTAGCGAACAACATCCGATTTCAGTATCCGTATCCGGCCAAGCATATGAAACCGAATCATTTTCACCTTGGTTTTTACAAGAAGACACCATCTCCTTAAGTTTGAATGAAGAAGTTGAGAGTGCCAATGAGAATTTGGTGGATGCGTCCGTATTTACTTCATGGTGGTTCATTTCCCTGATAGTTTCATCCATACTTATCTTTGGGTTTTTTGCACTTAAATTAAAGAATAAAGAAAATACATATTCAATTAATTTAGATGACGAAGAAGAAGACGAGCAAACATTTGATGATGATGAAGAAATAGATGATACCTCTTTTGGTGAGATTGAAGGAATTCAAACATCTATTATTGCAGAGGAAGATAAATCTGAGAATCCCTCTCCTCGCATTCGATCTAGAACTATACGTGCCGAGCGAGATCAAATTCCGGTACCTGTAACTCGGAAGAGAAGGGCACGCGCAACCGAAGAGGATTCCACAGTTAAGGTCGCCAAGCGACGACGTTTAGTCGAAGATGAGGCTAAACCTGCAGTACGAAAGCGCAGGGCTGTACGGCAATCATCTGATGTTGAAGATGTCGAAATGTCAAATGTTCTGGATAGGTATGAAGAATAATCACCACATGAATTCTATCTTTTCCTTCATCCCGCAGCATAATGTAAGATATTCTTGTAAACCTGAAACATGTTCAGTATCCAGTCGATTAAAGACTTCACCAAAGTATCGATTCATACGTTCAATCGACATATCAGACTGTTGATGCGCATTTAGAATTACTTTCTCCCTCGTCATAGGATCGTTTTCAAATAACTCTAACCGCTCAATCAAAGCGGAATGTGCTCGTTTTACGAATTCAATAGGCGTATCTTTTCTCGCCGCAAATACTCCGAACACCATCGGATGGCCTGAGTGCTCAAGCCACGCTTGTCCTAGGTCCAATTGAACAAGTTCAGGATTGGTTTTTGCTCTGTCAAGTGCTCTGTCACCTATCAGTAAAGCTCCATCACATCTATCGAGCATGCTATCAAGATCTGGGCCCATTTCAACAGGGCGCGGATCAAGACCTCTTACCTTTAACAGATATTTGAGTAAAGCAACCGAAGAAGCGGAATCACTGGGCATTGCGATGTCTCTCATTTCCTCTACAGGTCGATTTCCGAAGACGAGTACGCTTCCAACTTCACCTTTCGAACTTATTCCAATCTCTGGTATAAGGACGAGTTCTTGATGGTGACGCGCAAAATCAGCTGCTGGTATTGGTGCAAGAACGCAATCTCTTCTCAATAGATGCCCAGTTAACCATGAAGGGGGTGCTGG
>Ga0233444_10006309_pt1 | contig 10610 bp, 13 predicted proteins | sample SI_124_October20_6_FD_182792 | JGI IMG/M metagenome (GOLD analysis project Ga0233444, IMG submission 182792) | Seawater microbial communities from Saanich Inlet, British Columbia, Canada - SI_124_October2016_10_MG | ecosystem: Environmental > Aquatic > Marine > Inlet | place: Canada: British...
GAAGTCCAGATCAAGCTTTAAAAATGATTTCTACATGGCTAATTCTTTGTATTATTATTCCAGGTGCATTTCACCAAGTTTCATCTTTAAAGCATCCCACCAATTACATGACTGATTATCTTGATGTAAGTCGAGATCAAAAATATGCAATATTCGAACTTTCAACTGATGTTCACCAATCTAAGTTAGTTGAGTCTTTTCCCAACTTAAAAAATACTAAATATGCTGCTGATACAACTGTAGATAGAAGTATTGTAGGTAAATGTATATCTGCTTTAGTAAATGAGCTAAATAAAAAGGTGGCTATTCAAATTGAAAAATCTAGCGAAGATAAAAATCAATTTATAAAAAGTTATTTTTTATTCAATCCTGTTATTTACTTTCAAAACAGAGTAAATACTTTTTCAAAAACAGATTATTATGCATATAGAGATTACCGACAGCATATACAATCAATAATTGATAAGAAAATTAATTTCATTTTAGAGGATACTTGGAATAAAGTAAGTGTAAAAAAAGAAAAGTATATTCAGTACGTAAAGACTTTTGAATAAACGATGGTATCATTTTTTTGATAGCTGCATTTTTTAAATGCAAAAGTTTAAAGCTCTAATTTTCAATTAATGTTTGTGTAAAGCTTAAAAAGCCTTTTATTTGTAGACTGTAAAAATTTCTATTGACCCCACAAAAATTGACTAATTTGTCAATGTGAATTTCGACGGATTTTCATGAGTAGAGAATAGGGTGGTCCATAATCACCCTATTTTTGCTTTTATTACAGCTTAAACTTCGTTCTAAGAGATAAAATTATTAAGGGTTTATTAAATGAAAAAATACTTATCACTTATGCTGGTATGCTCAGGTTTGTTTTGTCAGGTGGATTATACCACGCAAATACAACCGATTTTTAATAATAATTGTACAAGTTGTCATGCGAATGGTGGTGCCTATGCAGGCTTATTAGATTTATCATCTTATGCAGAAGTCATTGAAGGTGGTTCAAGTGGAAATACAGTAGTCTCGTTTGATCATTCTAATAGTGAACTGCACAACAGAATAATACTTCCTGAAAGTAATCAGCAGTTTATGCCAAAGTATGGCTCATCATTATCACAGTCAGATATAAATTTAATTGCACAATGGATAGATGAAGGTGCGCTAGAAACACCAGTAGACGTAGATTGTTATGCATCTGATAGCACTGAAGGTGTTGAGATTTGGGGAGATTGCTATTCAATTGATAATACCACTCATTTAGGGTTTCCTATTTCAATACCAGACACGGCTTCTGTGCTTCCTCAAGAAATATTCAGTCTAACTAATCTAAGACTACTTTCGCTTAACTATTCAAATATCTCAGGTCCTATTCCTTCTGAAATTAGCAACCTAACAAAGTTGGTTACTCTTAATTTATCAAATAATCAAATTTCAGGAAGTATTCCTCCCGAAATTGGAAATCTTGATAGTTTATTTTCTCTTAATCTTAGCTCAAATCAATTAACAGGTGAAATCCCATTAGAGCTTCTAAGTTTAACAAATTTAGCAGGTGGAGTAAGAGGGGCAATGCTTGGAACAGTGTTTGAACATGGTTTAAATCTTTCAAATAATATGCTAAGTGGGCAGATTCCTGAAAACATAGGAAACCTAACTAAGCTTAAATCAATTGACTTTTCTTCAAATCAATTAACAGGCAGCCTCCCAATTCAATTGTATAGTTTACAGGATTTATTATCACTTGATTTAAGCGATAATGCGCTTTCTGGCGAAATTGTAGCAGAGATCGGTAATTTGATATCGCTTGAAGGTGTAGTTACCACTGCACATAATAGCTCTACATCGTATAACGCTCTTGATATATCAAACAATCAGTTTATCGGTACTCTGCCTCAGAGTATCTGTGACCTTCCAATAGAATGGGGCAACGCCGGTTCAAGCGATCAGCTATATGATTTTGCGGGAAACCAATTTTGTCCAGCATATCCTTCTTGCATTGAGTCCTCAACTGGATCTCAAGATACTTCAAATTGCGCTCCATTGTCATCCCCTATTGAAGGAAGATGGTTAGCACCTTTGATTGAAGGTGTACCAGCCAACACGATGTATGAATTTATCAATGATTTAAGATATACTTACTATTGTTCTAGTGATACGAATGGGTGTGATTCAACTTATTGGAATTCATTGGATTTAAATGATGCCATTCCTAACCCAAATCCATATACGTTTATTAATGATACGCTAACTGTTGATATTTTTTTTGGAAACACTTGGCAACGATTTGCCACATTTGAATGCGATGGAAGTGTTGTATCCCTTATAGACCCGACAAACAGTGGATGGAAATGGCATCGGGTAGGGTTAGACACCAGTGCATGTGAAAATCAAGAACTAGGTATCCCAAACATAACCAATACTCCTGAGAAATTTAAACTAACCCAAAACTATCCTAATCCATTTAATCCAACTACCTCAATAAGTTATGATTTGCCGAAGAGTAGTTTTGTTTACTTAACAATTTATGATTTAACGGGAAAAACCGTAAAAACGCTTGTGAACAGTCTGCAGTATGCAGGATATAAAACGGTCCAATGGAATTCAACAAATCAAAATAATGCACCAGTACCGGCGGGAGTATATTTTTACGAAGTTCGCGCTGGTAATTTGAGTCAAACAAAAAAAATGTTACTTTTGAAGTAATGAAAAAATACATAGTTATAGCCGTATTAGGATTCATGTTTTTTTCTTGTGGCTCTAGTCTGAAACAAAAAACTGATTCTGCTGATTCAAATGGTCAATCTCTAACATCTTTCGATATTGAACCGCCTTCAGTATTAATAGCAACAGAGAGTAATTATCAAACGAATCCTATCGATCCTAGCTCAGTTATGATGGGGTACTTAATAGAAGGTTATAAGCCAACGACGGATCAGTTTAAAAAGATGACCCATGTCTCAATTTCATTCTTGCGCGCTGCAAATTCTGACGGAGATATTAAAATGACAAATGGTTGGGAAATTATTGATGAGGTTATTGCGGCTGCTCATTCAAATAATGTTAAGGTTCTGATATCATTTGGAGGGGGGGAGTTTAAAGTGACTTCTGAATTAATGGGTGTTAAAGAAAATCGCCAAAACCTGATAAGAAATATTATTGATTTTATGATTAAACATAATCTAGATGGATTTGATTGCGATTGGGAACCATCTTGGATAAATGATAAAGCAGAGATGGAAGCAATAAATAATGTAATCACAAATTATTACATCGTTTTTATTAAAGAATTTCGTGAAGCATTAGATTTTGAATTTGGAAAAGGAAATAAACTATTTACTGCAGCTATTTTAAACGCTAATAATATTTGGTATTCAGATGAGAAACAAATAGCACATTTTCCACAAAACGGTTGGTGGAATTATCTAGATTGGGTTTCTCTAATGAATTATGATAATGATGTTGGGGAGAAGCACGCCACCTTTGAGTCTGTATTTGGCGTAAATGGCTCTGTAGCATATTGGACAACATTTGGTATCCCACATAAAAAGATTGTAACAGGTATCCCATTTTATGCTCGAGCAGGCTGGGGTTCGGAGTGGTTATTTTACAAGCAGGTTATTGAAATGAATCCTGCTATCTCAGATACGTTAAATTTTATTATACATAATAAAAATGATTCTGGGGATAAAGTTTACGGTTTTAATGGTACCAAAGTTGCAGTTCAGAAAGTTGCAAAAGGAAAAAACTTGAATTTAGCGGGTATAATGTTTTGGCAACTTGCAGGAGACGTTCCATCTTTTCATAAAAAATCTCTCCTAAAGGCAATGCATGAAGAGTTTATTAAATAAATTGTTAATGGAATATACATGGTGAATATTATTGATTTTTAAAGAAAATATTGACACCAGCCTTGAATCTATTGGGTCTGGTAACAAAATTTTTGTTGTTTATAAAAACTCAATGAATACCGTTGAGTTGGTAAAACACGGGTGGTCATGGTTTGCCTTTTTATTCTCAGGTTTATGGCTTGTTTATAAAGGACTTTATATAAAAGCCATTGAGATTTTTGTTTTTTCTACATTAATATTATTTTTTGGTATTCCTGAAAGCATCATACCTATCATAAGTACTGGTATTGGTGTTTATATTGGCGCCCGTGGAAATAGTTTGTATAAAGATTACTTGGAAAAAAGTGGCTACAAGGGTTTTTTGATAATAAATGCAAATACTGCTGAGTTAGCAAAAAGACAATTTTCAAAATATATGGAAGATTGATATTGAAAAATTGGAACTCTTTTCAACATAAAACCTGTTTTATTAAATAATTTGATAATAATTAAAATTAAATTTTTTATGCATTTTTGGATGATTTTTTGAAGATATATGATGTAATCATCATTGGTGCGGGCGCAGCTGGTCTTATGTGTGCGGCAGAAGCGATAAAAAGAAATCGCAGTGTTCTTATCCTAGAAAAAGCAAACAAAGCTGGTAAGAAAATTCTTATATCTGGTGGCGGACGATGTAATTTTACAAATTTAAATATCGAACCTCATGCCTTTATATCTAAGAACCCGCACTTTTGCAAATCAGCATTGTCTCGCTATACGCAGTGGGATATTATATCAATGCTTGAATCTTTTAATTTGACTTGGAATGAGAAAAAATTAGGTCAACTATTTTGTGACCAAAAAGCTGGAGCAGTTCTTAGTGCGCTGCATAAAAATTGTAGTAAGGCACACATTGAACTGAATGTTGAAACTAGTTCAATCAAAAAAAATGGGAAATACGTAGTTCAAACTAATCGTGGCGATTATCAAACAAAGTCACTTGTAATAGCAACAGGAGGGCCAAGTATTCCTAAAATGGGAGCAACAGATTTTGGAATAAGTGTTGCTAAGCAGTTTGGCTTGAAATCAGTTTCTTTTAAACCTGGTTTAGTGCCTTTTACATTTCAGCAGAAAGACATTGACATCTATTTTAAGAATTTATCTGGCCTATCGTTAGACGCAATCGTTAGTTATAACGGAATAAGTTTTAATGAAAATATTCTCATAACTCATAGAGGATTGAGTGGTCCAGCTATCTTGCAAATATCTTCTTTTTGGAAAAAAGGAGATGCAATTGAAATAAATCTTCTTCCGAACTTAGATGCCTCTGAATATTTAGTAACAATGCAACAACAGCGAGGAAAGTCACAATTAAAATCAATTTTAAGCGATTTTTTTTCAAAAAGGTTAGCTGAACGATTTGGTGATACACTTAGCATCAAGAAAATAGCAAATACCACAATGGGTGAAATAAAAAAAACAGATTTACAAATTCTAGGTTATAATTTAAATCATTGGCAAATAAAACCTAGTGGTACAGAGGGTATGCGTACTGCAGAAGTGTGTACAGGTGGTGTGGATACGAATGAACTAAGTTCGAAAACCATGGAATCAAATAAACATTCTGGTCTATACTTCATTGGAGAAACTGTAGACGTAACAGGCTGGCTAGGAGGCTATAATTTTCAGTGGGCGTGGTCATCAGGCTGGGCTGCTGGGCAAGTTGTTTAGACTGTTTATCTATTATAAATTTGAAAATGATAATGTACACAATCACATTTTTAATAATTTTAAACTCGTACCTAATTTCACAAGATTACCAGGTCTTACACACTGAAACGCATTTAAATGGTAATATAAAAAGTATTACAAATCATGTAAAACATGGTAAAGGTATAAGGAAATGGAGCCGTGAGGAATATGATAAAAAGGGTAGGAAACACGGTGCTTGGATTGGTTGGGATGCGAATGGATTAATGAGTTATGAAACGGTATGGGAATTTGGTTTTCATAGGCAATATCGAGAGTGGCATAAAAACGGATCTAAGAAGCTTATAATTAGGTATGATGATGAAGGTAATGTGTCTCTAATGAAAAAGTGGGATGAAGAAGGAAATCAAATTATAAAAACATCATCTCTTAATGGTTGATAAATCAGTTATGATAACTTTACCAATCGTAGGTGCTGTTTTATTAGAAAGAAGTAAAAGAGCGAAGCATATCCGCATGTCCATTAAGCCGCCCTCTAAAATCCGTGTTGCTGTTCCGATCGGGGTTAGTTTCGAGGAAGCTCAAAATTTTGCAGAAGAAAAAGAGTCATGGCTACAAAAGCAGATCCAAAAATTCTCAATTTCAAAATCTATGTGCCTTTATGAAAAAAGTGAGCAAGAATCAAAAGAGGACGATTTGCAAAAAAAAGAAACTATTATGAATCGAGTAAAACATTTATCCCTAAAATATAAATTCAGCCATAATAAAATTTCTATAAGGCGTATGAAAAGTAGATGGGGGAGTTGTAGTTATAATAATGATATAAGAATTAACATATGTGTGAGCTATTTGCCACAAAGATTGCAGGACTATATTATATTACATGAATTGATGCATACTAAGATAAAGAATCATAGTAGACATTTTTGGTCAGAACTAAATAATATTATTCATGATTTACATGAAATACGAAGAGAGTTTAAACATAACTATTTTTTGTAAAACTATTCCAGCATGAGGCATTTGTCAGTATATATTTTATGTTTTTGGGTTTTATTACCTACGTGGTTGGTTTCGCAAAACTATTTTCAAAAGGAAACTAGTATGTTAGATGCTTTACGTAAAAGAAAAAATGTTTCTTTTAAAAAGAAAACTCGAATACTCAAGACGAGCTTAGAGTTCGAGACAGATTTTGATACTATTTACCCTGGCACAAATAAAACTTGTGCATATGTATTGCGATATTTTTTCCATACTGATATACATTTTAATAAAAATTTAAACGAACTTATTTCTATGGATGGAACATCTTTTGTAATTAGTAAAGATGCTAAACATCATGAGATAGCGAATCAAGCTGTTATGCTCACTAAAGAAGTCATAAAATTGATTGGCAATATGTACTTTGGGTATCATGAGCTAGATGTCTTTCTAGAAACGTTTCCGAAAGCAAAGACTTAAAGAGTGATTGGAGAATAAGTTATTCAAAAGCTACAAAAAAAGGAACCCTTATGGAAAATTGCTCAGAATTGCAGAGTAAAAAAAAATAATGGTGAATATGATACCTACAGGGATGCTTATAAGGCATCCATCAGAAAGATTAAATCAGATAATAGAATTATCACCGTAAAAAGTCTTGAGGCTGCCTATTATAAAACAAAAAAGAAAAAGAAAGCAGTAAATAGAACTGTTTCTATCCCCATAATGATTACTCAAGAAATGAGGATAAGACTTAAAGGACTGAAATATAGCAGTTATGACATTCGTTATCTCACTCCTCAAAAAGCAAATAATATTATCCAGAATCAAGTTGTTAATAGAAGTCCGTCATTGAACCATGGTAGGAATCAATAATGAATAATAAAAAAAACGATATCCACCATCAAGAAAATATTGGCAATACCCGCCATTTAAAGATGCCAGAAAGGTTATGGAAACTAGTCACTAAAGCTGCCAAAAATAATCGATCAATTCATGATTATATAATCACCATCATTGAAAATGATTTGATAAAGAGAAAAATGCTTAAAAAAGCAGAGAGGAAAAAGTTTCTTTCAAAGAGATAGCTTTATAAAATCAATTTTAATAAAATTCATAAACTAAAACTCACAAATGAGGTAAAAAATGGCAAGTACACATAAAGTACCGGATATTCTAAATGTAGTAAAGAGCTCCGCTCCATATTCTCAGGTTGTACAACATGAGAACATGTTGTATGTATCAGGTATCACTGGTATGGATTATGAAAAAGGAAAGTTGGCCGGTTCTGATTTTGAATCACAGGCTAGGCAAGCTTTTGTAAATATTTCTAAAATATTAATTGAATGCGGAAGTCATATGAGCAAAGTCATTAAGACGACAGTTTTTCTTTGCGATGCTGAAAACTTTGAAGAAATGAATAACCTTTACAAAGAATATTTCCCGAAAAATCCGCCTGCTCGCTCAACACCTATAGTGGGGTTGCCTATTGATACTCTTCATATTTCCATTGAATGTGTTGCCTATATTGATTGAGCATAGTTCAGGATTTTTCTTCAACGATCAGAGTGCACTTTAACCTTTTAGAATGCTAGATTAAACTGTTCACCAAGGTTTAATGCATCCTTATTATTAGCAGTAAAAATTCTTTCAGTAGTTTCAAAATTTATTTTGCAGAGTGTAATGTCCATTAATGTGCTTTTTGCTTCTTCGAGACTGTGCTTTTCGGTCTGATAAATCCAAATTTTCGTGTTAATTCCAACTGCTGCTAGTTGAAAGTCTCTTCGTTTTCGCATTTTAAGGTTTATTTTTGAATCATTGGTTTGAAATCTATATACTTTATCCTCTCGTATGTTTGGAGCTTCTCTCCACATATATGTAATGTAACTATTCATCATATTTCTACATTTATATTGTTTGTTTCATTTAATAGTTATTTAAAATTGATGAGATAATGTTAATTAACAATATCTAAATATATCTACCGGTCGAAATATATGAATTCTGATAAAATATTACGATTTACGATGTGTGGGTAATAATAATTTTTCTTAAATATCTATTATCATCTCTTCAATATTCGGTATAAGTGCTATTATAACTCTATAGTCTTTGGTCTTTGCGCTCCTCGATATTCTTTTTCTATTGTGTGTGATTGACAGATACCATGTGCTGTTGTTTTTATAAAGTGACGACATGTAAGTTCTCCTTGCATATGCAAGCATCTGCTATAGATATGCTACTATGGGGCCGTAGCTCAGTTGGGAGAGCGCTTGAATGGCATTCAAGAGGTCGTCGGTTCGATCCCGTCCGGCTCCACGACTTTCTGGTCGTGAAGCCGTTAGTTTGCTTATCGTAGTAAACTACCGGTTTTTGATTATTTACCCCTAAAATTAATGGTTAGTGCTACTTATATGCTACTAAATCCAATCCTAACATATATTATTTAATTTCTTTATATTTTTTCAACACAAGAGGAACTATATCAATGAATAAGATAATTTCATCATTTATTCTTTTACTTTCTTTAACATTTTCCCAAAACACCAAACTAATTCAACCAACAATATCATCAGGGTTTGTTCAAAACGATGTCTTAAAAGGGACATTAGGACAAACATTCTTTCAAAAGCTTGAATCTGATAATGTTGGTTTAAATGCTGGATTCTGGGGTGGGGTTCAATCTATTACCCTTGATGTAGAAAATGACGTTTTACCCACTGAATTTTCACTTTCAAAGGCATATCCTAATCCTTTTAATCCAACGGTTAACTTAGACATTGAGATACCCAAAGAAAGTGAAATGAAATTTTTCATTTATAATCTTTTGGGCAACCAAGTGTTCAAGCACACAGAATCGTTTAAACAAGCTGGTAAATATAGGTTTAGATGGAATGGGCTTAGTAATAATGGTAAACAGATACCTAGTGGTATTTACCTAATTGCTATGCAATACGATTCAAAAATTCACACACAAAAAATAACTTTTTTAAAGTAGGAGAAAACCATGAAGAAGCTACTATTTATTATTACACTTTTTATAACAACTATCTCAGCTCAGGTATTGGAAAATTCTGTTCCAATGAATCTATCTTTTCAAGGGGTATTATCTAGTTCAGATGGTACAATCTATGAAGATGGAGAGTATGACTTAACATTTAGAATTATGTTCCCATCATTACAAGGTGTTGAGATAAACATCTGGCAAGAAACTCAATCTGTTTTTGTTGCAAATGGACTTTTTTCTACTGTCTTAGGCTCTATTGAAGAATTACCAGCTATCATACCTGGTAATGCAGAATTGGAAGTCCAAGTTGGTGAAGAAGTATTAACACCAAGAACGACCTTTACATCCGTGCCTTTTTCTATAGCTTCAAATTTTGCAGCTATATCTGGTAGAGCTCAAGTTGCTGACAGCTCTAACTATTCTACACGTGCTGATTCTTCTATGTTTTCAATGCACTCTCAGCATGCTATTTATGCGGATACTGCAATGGTAGCTATGAGCGCTCCTATGGCAGGTAGTGCAATGTATGCTGGTTATTCAGACACAAGCGGTTTTAGTTATCAATCTACACATTCAACTTACTCAGATTCAAGCATGTATAGTGGAAGTGCTGGACAAGCAATACATGCAAATTATGCTACGCAATCAGATACAAGCGTTTACTCTTATAGCTCTATGGTATCAGTTTACGCAGATACAGCAGTTTTTGTAGGTGAATCAATACATTCTATATACTCAGATTCATCATTAGTCAGTATGAATGCAATGTCATCTATATATGCAGATACTGCATATTATGTTCTAGGTTACACACCTACAAGTGAACTTGGAGTAGTTGCTTTATCAAATGATTTTAATGATCTGTTAAATATCCCAGATTATGTCCTACCAGGAGATATAACTGGAATAACACTAGATCAATCAGCTGCGATCGAGCTAAATACAGCTAAGGTTGGAATTACATCAGGTCAAGCTTCTGCAATAGTTGCTAATACTTCTAAGGTAGGTTTTACAGATGATTTAGTAGCAGCAAATAGTGCTGTAGCAGCTAATACAGCTAAAGTGAGTATTACTACAGATCAAGCTTCTGCAAT